>Ga0114923_10000006_pt1 | contig 299791 bp, 322 predicted proteins | sample SumtaG_FD_89578 | JGI IMG/M metagenome (GOLD analysis project Ga0114923, IMG submission 89578) | Deep subsurface microbial communities from Indian Ocean to uncover new lineages of life (NeLLi) - Sumatra_00157 metaG | ecosystem: Environmental > Aquatic > Marine > Oceanic > Sediment | place... | reverse complement strand
TTTTCCAAGGATCTTTGTTGGCTCCACCCCAGTTATTATATTCACGATCTGTAAGTAGTGGTCCGAGCACAGAAACATAAGGAACGTCTATGCTTTCAATGTTTTGACTAATCCCGTTTATGGTCAAAGAGATCATTCCAAGCAATTGGGCCTTATTTATAATTACGTCATCTCGATCAAACTCAATCTTTACTTCAAGCGTATTGTTTTGTCTTATTAAATTATTGTCGATCTTAGTCTCGACGATTTTTCGTTCTCCAGCTTGTAATATTTCAGGCTTTTTTAATAGGTCGCTATTGTTTAGTGTTAATCTAACACTAGCAGACGAGCTGGCTTCTGGAACTAGTTTGCGATTGATAAGTTCCAAGGAAAACTCTTTGACGCTGTTATCTATATTGTTTTCAAGTGAAATGTATCCTGTCCCCTCAATTGTTCTCCAGCGTTCTGGGCCTACATTAAATGGAAAATCAAATCCGTCGTAGAAATGGAGATTATATACACCATTGTCAAGAGTTTTGGGTAAAGATTGAGATAGTTTTACCAATTTCTTAGACATCATAAAAATAGGAGAGTAGCGAGGAATAAGGTTTATATAGTCGCTGTTGGTAAACTGAGTTTTGTTGACCTTAAACTTATTATCAAGTCCTTTGAGTTTCAACTGATAAGGCATTATTATTCCTAACATTTCGACAAAAAGCCCGATTACGATCAGGGGGAAAAAGACAAACAACTTAGATCTTTTGCTTAGCTTGGTATAGATATGTCCTACAACCAACATTCCAAAAGGAATTAACGGAGAGAGGTAACGAGGCCCCCAACTTAATTCACCGTGCCAGTTTGCTGCAAGGTCTCCCCCAGGTCCAACCGAAAAACGCAGTGCATAAAAGATTAAATAAATAACTGAAAGCGTTAAAAAGACAACCGTTTCAGGATGTAGTTTCTTTTTAATCTTATGCCAAAACAAAACAGGTAGGAGCATTAGGGGAGAATAAAGAAAGAAACTCCTGCCAGGGCTAAATAGTTGCCCCCATAAACCTTCGACAAATATCGTAATTGGGAAAGAGAAAAATTGCCTTTTTGCGTATCTTGCTAAATAAGCGGGGGATGAGATGTTCCCTCTAGGTGTAATTTTTAACTGTTCATACATATAATATGCAATAAAGAAAGGAAGAACTCCTAATACAAAAATCGTCATGTTTATTAACATCTTTTTTAGATTTTTCTTGTTCAGTTTAGGTTTAACTAGTAGTAAAAAATAAAGGATGTAGGATGGTGCAGGTAGGAAAAAAGTTTGATTATAAGTAATGACAACAATTCCATACGCCAGTCCTGAAAAAATAATGTGTTTATTTTTTTTCGTTCTGGAGTACACCTTGAGAAAATAAAAGGAAAGAACCAAAAAGGAAATAAACATCATGTGAGGAAGTGAGTGTTTTGATAGGACGAAAAGGTTAGTTGCAATAAGGGAAATAAAGCTAATGAAAAGGGCCTGTTTGTGTTTAAGTTTAATCTCTCTTAAATATTTGTAGAGCACCACTCCAAGTAGTGCAGCAAAAATAACATTTGTGAAACTTGATGTAAAAAGAATTAGCCAATCGTTTTCCAAAGGAAAGTTCTCAACCGGTGTAATATCAAATTGTTGATATACAAGGTCAGTGACTGCTACAGCAGGGACGAGGGCTAATGAGTAGCCGAGTCCAGTGGGGCTGTATGTTTTTCCATTAGCAGCTACCCCTGTGCTCATGTGAATATTGGTGCGATTTTCATACCCGTACTCTGGAGCCGTTGGTTCGCCTTTGTAGTAAATATTTCTGGCAACAGCTAAATATTGAAAGCCATCCTGAGAATCAACTATCCCTGACACAAAAAGAGAAAGAAAAAAGAAGAGAAAGAAAAAGTATTTTACTGAGAATCTCTTCATGGTTTATGACTATACTATTTACACTTGTAAATCTCAATAAAGTCCTGACGTTCGCGATTTTGGATGATTGTTTTATAATACCGCGGGTCTTTATTAACATTTTTTCTTATTTCTTCAGCTCCCACTAAAAATCGAGTAAACTCTGGTGTGAATATGACAAACTCATGACAATTTTTTTTAAAGATATTCATCTTGGCTCTAACCAGCTCCGGAGAAGATTGATCTGCTTCGAAAATGTATTCATTAATTTCCTTTTTCCCCTTAGTAAGTAATAATATTTGAGTAGCCAGTCCCCAATCCCCAGCAATAACAGGCTTATTGATGGTTAAATGTTTAGGGATTTCCCTGATTGTACAAGACCAGTTGGTTCGTCCGCAGGTGAAAGATGAAAGTTTTTGGAAGCCGTGATAAGACAACAAAAAAGAAGCTAAAAGGATAACTATTAATACTGTAAGTAAAGACGCTCTTTTGGCTGGAGCTAAGTAGTTGGCCACTATAATTTGTGGGATTGGATAGATGAGCATGATGTGGTGTGGAGCGCTTAGGTCTCGGTAGAGAAAGAGTAACAAATAAAAAACGACGCAAGTGATAACAAAATAGGTTATCAATCCTTTATTGTTCCAGGATTTTATTAGTATATAAGTGAAGACAATGAATACGAAGGAGGATAAAACGAGCACCTCTTTTTGAATTATGTCTTGTCGGAAAATCATGTTAGATAGTTGATTAGATGAAAATTGTGATAATAAGCGGAGCACCTTTCTTTGTATGAGACCATCAGCAACGATACCCTCCACAGATGTGACTCTGATGGCTGCCAATATATTTTGCCATGACGTTTTTGCATAGATGGCCAAAGGAGAGACTCCAACGATTCCCCCAGCAATGAACTGAATACCAATCTTTTTGATATTGTCTCCTTTCTTGATTAATTTAGAAGACCATTTTTTGTGAAGCATGGTCATAACAAGACCAGCGGCAATAAGACTTATTACTAAAAAAATGCCATCGAGTTTAGTAAAAATGCTAAACCCGATTAAAAATCCCAACAAAAGATATTTTATTTTGTTAAATTTTGGAGATGAGTAAAAAGCAACAAAGATTGCCGTTGATCTAACTACCAGGGGGGCAATATATGTACGGTCGTATCTGGCATTTAGGAGAAACTGAGGATTCATAACAAGTAATAAAATAGTTATTAGGGCGGTTTTGGTACCTAATGTCTTTTTTACTCCAGAAAAAATCAGCAAAAAAGATAGGAGGGTTAATAAAAAATTGACAAAACGCATAGTAAAAAGAGAGGTGCCAAATAAGCCAAAGCCGAGTCGAAGAAAGTAAGCCTGGGTAGCTCCCTGATAAGGCATAACCATAACTGGAAGGCAAGAAGTCCCCAGGGGATAGGATAGGTGAAGAAACATTTTAGGGTTGGGGCAACCAAGGGCAGCATTAACAAAGAGTGACTCGTCGTACTCGGGCCCGATTTCGGTCAATTTATAAAAATAGAAAAAGGCAAAAAAGCTTAAGAGCAGCAATAAAAAGGTAAGAACTGACTTCTTTTTCATTGGTTTAGTTGATAAACATTATCGGAAATAATTGAAAAAAGATTGCTTTTTTCAAGCTTTGGTTTCAGAGCATTGAAGTTTTTAAGGGACTGCTCGTCGAGGTTGTTTGTGTTGAAAACGACTATTTCTGCTTGAGTTTTATTCAAAAGATCTACAAGATCTTCCAGGTTGGAATCTTCCAGGCTTTTGTAAATGTTGTCTCTTAGGTTCCCCAGTGAGGGCAAATCATAGCCACTATACCCATTTATCAACAGACATTTATGGTGAATTGAAGCGAGTTGGTTGATTGAAATATATTTAAGGCCATCCATAATGGTGCCTTTTCCGTCAAAGTGGGTAACTGGTATGTTAAGAACAGCCTTTGGGCCATCAGAGCAAATTTGGGCCAGAACCCTGTTGTTTTCAGTCAGATATTTCTCAGAATGGGTAGGAATTTGAAAGGGAACATATTCTATTAAAAACACAAAGAACACAAGCAAGTAGAGAATTTTTCTCCTTTTTTGATTTAAGAATTTTAATGCGAAATAGATAGTCCCCAGATAGAAAAGAAACGACCATCTTGTTGGTGCTCTAATTATGTCGGAAAGGGGTGCGTATTTCAGGAAGAAATGATATGGCAAAGGAATTCGCGAAAGAGTTCCATTGAAACCCAGTCTTGGGCCAAGGGATAATGTTAAGCCAAGGATTAATATAAAGAAAAACACCAATCCTTCCTTGTTTATGGACAGTATTATTTTTAAACCTCTTTTTTTTCGTTCAAGCTTTATGAGCCCAAGAATAGAGAGAGATGTTAAAAGAATTCCAGCTGATGCTGCTCCTCCATTATGATTGTCAAAACTATTCCACTTGTTAAAAATCCCACTCTTGTGCACAACAGATTGAATGTTTGAGGTAAAAAGATAGTCACTAATTTGTGAAGAATACTGGACAAACTCAGAGTATTGTCTTTCTATTCCGTACATTTTTTTAGTGTCAAGATATCCTTTAATGAAAATACCGTCCAAAAGCAAAAAAGTTACAAATATTAAAAGTGCGTTTTTAAGAACAAGAACCCAGTTTTCACTAAGAAGCCGAAAAATAGTGTGGGCTAGTATTATTGCTACCAAAAATACTGATAGATATACACTGGCGAGAAATTGTATTGAGAGAAAGATACCAACTAGCAATGAATTTCTAAAATTTTGTTTAGGGGTTTTTTTAAACAAAAAGTACAGTGCAAAAAATAGTGGCCAATAACTTTGCATTTGAAAATGGCTAAGTTCGAGATGAAGATGTGGAGAAAACACGACAAAGAGTGCCCCTAAAAAAGCAACCGGTTTATTTTTGAATATACTTTTCCAAAAAATGAATGAGGAAATATAATTAAGCAGAAAAGTGCTGATGAAAACGAAGTTAAATACGATTATAGGGTTTTTGGAAAAGAGAGAAAATGGAAGAGCCAATAAGGATTGGGGCAAAAAAGTGTCTGCGAACAATAGGGTGTTTTTGTTTGGATAAAAGGCGTTTGTATCGAAGAAATTTAAGAAGTTGAGAGAGGTAATTTTACTTAAGTCCTGATTAATTATCCAAACTATCAGTGGATAGTCACGCCAATCAATAAGATTTGTCGAGATATTAGAAATTAGAGACCAAAAGACTAAAGCAAAAATAACAACAAAGATAAGAAAATATATGAAATTTTTCTTCATTTGGTTTTTCTAAGAATTAATAAATTATTTAACCCAAACTCAAAATATTTATGTAATATTTTAACATTGCCCTTTTCCTTTTTAAGTATTTGCATCAGTTGCTTTTTGTCAAAATAGTTTTCATGCTCATCTATCTCGCGCGTTGAAAGTAATTTTGATTTAAAAGCCAAAAATTCGAGAAGGCGCTTAGCTTTTGGGGTAGGGGTGGTAATAATTGCAACACCATCTTTTTTTAATATTCTTATAATTTCCTTTAATATATCTTTTGGGTATTTGACGTGCTCGATAAACGCAAATCCGACAACACACTCTGCAGAATTTTGTGGAAGAGGGATTTTGTGTTGAAGAGCTTTTTTTATAAATCTCGCCTTGGGTGGCTTGGCGATTTTAATTAGAGGATCAAGCCCAACATAGTTTTTTAATTTGACCCCCTTTTTTTTGGAATAAAAGTAAAACCGTGCTTTTGTTCCGCAACCAAGATCTACAAGGGTTATGGGCGTTTTTTTGGGAATATATTTGATGCCCGTCATAAATCTTGCGAGACGAGCTAGGGGTTCCAGTAATTCTTCATCTATTAGCGCCATATCCTTGATTATTGTGTTTCTGGGTAGAGATCCGAAAGAAAAAAATATAGTTTTCTTTTCATTTTAACAAGTTGAATTTAATAATTTCCCAAATTGCTTTTACCCCATCACGCCAGCCAATTTTTTTGCCTTCCTCATAAGTTCTTCCAAAATAAGAGATGCCAACTTCATATATTTTGATACCTTTTATTTTGGAAAGCCTTGCGGTGATTTCTGGTTCGAATCCAAAGCGTTTGCTTTCAAGTTTTGGTGCAATTTTACGGATTAGATCTCCTCGAAACACCTTATAACCTGTTTCCATATCGGTTAGGTTAAGATTTGTGAGCATGTTTGAAAAGGTTGTTAATAGTTTGTTTGCAACAGAATGCCAGTAATAAAGAACTCGATGAGGCTCCGCTGTAGAAAGTCTTGATCCGTAAACCACATCTGCATCATCATCGATGATGGGGGAAAGAAGTTTTGGATAATCATCAGGAGTGTATTCTAAATCTGCGTCTTGAATAAGAACAATGTCTCCGGTGGTTTTGGTAAAGCCATACTTTATAACTGCCCCCTTACCTTGGTTTTTTCTTTTTAGAAATACTTTGAAACTGACTTTTGACCTGGCATATTTTTTTTCAAGACGTTTTAATATCTGGGGTGTTTTGTCAGTTGATCCATCATCAACCACGATAAGTTCTTTTTTGAGATTTAAGGAGTTTGCCTTTACTACCCGATCAATAATAGTTTCAACAAAATTTTCCTCATGGTAGGTGGGCATAACAACTGAGAGAGTTTTGATTTTTTTCATTTCAATATAGGAAATAATATCATTCGAATTGAAAAGAGGCAATTTACTTAAAAAGGAAATAGACTCCTAAGATAATAAAAAGAACGCCCAAAACCTTAGTTGAGGTAATGGGTTCTTTAAAAATATAGTAACTAGAAGCAATTATTGCTATATAGGTCAAGGAAAGTGCTGGATAGGCGACAGATAGTGGAAATTTTTGAAGCACAAAAAGCCAAATAATGGCGGATAGTCCGTAACTAGTTAAACCCAAAAACACAAAGGGTTGGAAAATCGTTTTAAGGATCGAGTCAAGTGATGGAGAAAGAGAAGATGCGAGTACGCCAGCCTTAAGGAGAAGTTGGCCGATTACAGCCAATGTCATCGATATTAGGAGAAGTAAATATTTCATAAGCCTCATTATATCCTATTTATTCTGGCATAACTGAATAAAATGGTAGAATTTTGTTAATGAACGTTAAAAGGATAGTTAGAGTTTGGAATTGGTTAACAAAAGAGAAGGTAATTTTCGTTTTTTCTGCTGTTATTTTGTTGTCCCTTTTGTATAAAGATGTCTTTAGTGAGCGCACTTTGATTTCCAACCTGGAACCATTTCCTGATACTTTTCATTATATTGTTCCGGCAAGAAGTCTTGCTTCGGGGGGAGAATTTAAAATTGTTAGAGAGTTTGGTAGTATTTCGTCCTCTGTTGCTCCTTTATATTCTCTAATTCTGACACCCGTCTTTGTTATCAAGAGTGACCCGAGAATGTTTTATTTTGCGAATGTGTTCTTGTCTTTTATTTCGTTGTGGTTTTTTTATCTACTTGCTAAAAAGCTTACTAGAAATAAATGGATTGTCGGAATGACACTATTTATATATGTCACCAGTTTCTATGTCTATTGGTATCCAGGCTTTGCGATGGCGGAAAATTTAATATTAACTTTGTTTATGATTGGTATTTATTTACTAACTCTAAAGGTTAGTCTAAAAAATATTGCTATCGCCGTTGCGCTGACAGCTTCTTTTTATGGCACGAAGTATGCTAGCGCGCCTCTGGCGATCTCGTATGCAATATTGTATTTAGGTAAGATGTTTAAGAGCAATTTTGGCAAACCCAGAGCTAAAAAATTATTAAAGGCAATGATATTGGTGGCAATAGTTGCTCTGCTAATACCTTTGTTTCAATATTTCCAAAGCAAGACAGGTTTAATCAGCACGTTCGCTAGAGTGATTAAAGGAATATTTTCTGGTACGAAAAGCGGTTCTTCTTGGTTTTCAAAGGAATATGTTCCCCAAAACTTGAGCTTTTATTTGGAAGCTCTCATTGGTCAAAAAAAGAGATTTTTGTGGGAATTTACGCCTATATTACCTTCATACCTAGCGACACTGGGTGTATCGGGTTTGGTAATTGGAATTATTAATAAGAAAACTAGATTTATTGCAGGTTCTTTGATAGCAATGCTGTTATTGCAGATTTTCTTTCTTTCAACTTTTTACGCAGCTGATATACGATATATCTATTTTGCTATTCCTACGCTTATTGTGGGAATACTCTTTTTATTTGAGAAAGTATGGGGATTTTCTAAAAAGAAACACACAAAAACATTATTTTACGTTTTTCTCGTTGGCTTGACAGGTTATTATTTGGTTACAAACGCCCTTAGAATAAAAAACCAGGTGGTTTTGAATCTAAAATACGCTGAAACTCCATGGTATTACGTTTCTGTGCTTGAATTGAACAATTTTTTCTTGGAAAAGAAAGAACCAAAACCAATTGTTATCAGTTCAATGCCGCCCTATTACATTGATTATTTTTCAAACAATAACTATGATTTGCTACCACTCTCACCCCAGCAAGAGTTTAGGAAAAACAGGGAATTAATTTGGGGGCCAGGAGATTACTCAAATCTCCATGTTCTTTATAAGGAAAAAATATTGGAAGGAAGGGAGTTGTACTTTTCGACTTATGGTCTTGGGGTTGAGTCTTATCTGCATCATTCTTTTGATGCTCTAAGCAAAGAATTTAAGCTAACGCAGCTTGATAGTAAGTGTTATAACCAGTGTAGGGTATATTCAGTTGAGCTGCAGTAAATCATGTTCAAAAAAATATTAAAAGTGTTTATTGTTTGGCGCTCATTACTTTTCCTTCCCTTGATTGTAGGATTTTTGTATTTACCTTATCGAGCTGGTTTTGAGTTTACTAATATTTTTTCGAGAATTACCCCTTTTTTTCCTGTAAACCATTTCCTTTTATATCCCTGGGCAAATTTTGACGGAGTTCATTATTTATCAATTGCTGGTTATGGTTATATTACTGAGGGAGTCTTTTTCCCTCTTTTTCCGCTGCTTATTCGTGCTATCTCTTCAATTTTCAGAAATGCAGATGCTTTTGGAGTAGAACATTTTTTTACAGGATTATTTTTAGCAAATGGATTATTTTTAATTAGTCTATACATATTTTATAACTTGCTAAGATTGGACTATTCAAAAAATCTAAGTTTTAGTGTGATTGTTCTAATGCTATTTTTCCCCACTGCATTTTTTTTTGGCAGTGTTTATTCTGAAAGCTTATTTCTAGCACTGATTCTTAGTACTTTATATTTTTCAAGAAAAAAGAAATGGGGCTGGGCATCATTATTGGGAATGTTGACAACAATAACAAGACCGACAGGAATATTGATAATCATTCCCATAATGTATGAATATTTAATTTCAGAAAAAATAGTTCAAAAATTTCAAAAGCAATCATTATTAACTTTTGTTACAGAAGTAAAAAATGCCATTGTTTTTTTGTTGGTGCCAACGGGTTTGGTAGCCTATGTAAAATTCAATCAATTAAAATGGGGCGATCCATTATATTTTATTAAAGCCCACGGAAATTTAGCCAATAGTCGTTCAGTTAACTCCATTATTCTTTTCCCCCAAACAATATTCCGTTATCTTAAAATATTATTCTCAGTGCCCCTAATTCAGCTTGAATGGTGGATTGCTTCACTCGAATTGGGGATGTTCTTTGTAGCTTCTTGCCTTTTGTACGTTGCTTGGAAAAAGAAAGTGCGACTTAGTTACCTACTGTTTTCAATCACGGCCTTTCTGGTGCCTGTTTCCTCAGGTACTTTTTCTGGTTTGCCAAGATATACTATTGTTTTATTTCCTATTTATATCGCCTTAGCAAATATTTTAGATAGCCGGAAAAAACGCCTCATCTATTTCGTTATTGGTGGGACACTATTATTTTTGCTGTTAATGTATTTTTCGCGAGGGTATTATATAAGTTAGATGAAGAAGTTTGATAAAGCGTTACTATTGATACTTGGTGTGGGGCTGTTGATGCGCGTTGTTGGTCTTAATCAAAGCCTGTGGCACGATGAGGCCATTGGTGCTTTGGAGGTCAAAAATAGTGGTTTTGTTGAGATTGCTACTGATTTCGCCAAAGTGGACAATCATCCACCGTTTTACTATTTAACTCTTAAAGCTTGGTCTAATGTTTTTGGCTATTCTGAGATTGCCCTCCGTAGCCTGTCGATTGTGTTTGGTTTAGGTACAATTTGGGTAGTTTATTATATTATTAAAAAGACCTTTGGGAGTAAAGGTAAAATCGCTGCTTTGTTGTTAGCTACATCGGGGCTTCATATTTATTATTCTCAAGAGGCAAGAATGTACGCCATGTCAGCGTTTTTGGCCTCATTGGCTACTTATTACTTTCTCAAACTGAAAACTTCAAATATTAAACCGTGGGTTTTGTTTTCATTATCTCTTCTTTTATTGTTGTTTACGGATTACGTTAATGTCTTTTTACTACCTGTATTTTGGGTCTGGGCTTCGGTTGCAAAGAAGTCAATAGACTGGTGGAAGAAGTTTATTCTCACCCACATTCCAAGCATTATGGTTGGCGCTCTCTGGTTGCCAATATTTGTCGCCCAAATTAAAAGGGGATCACTTCTTTTACAAAACCTACCTCAATGGACATCGGTGGCTGGTGGAGCTAGTTTTAAACATGTGGCCCTTGTGTGGATTAAATTTATCATGGGAAGAATTAGTTTTTTCGATAAGCTCACCTATTATTCATTGGTCGCCCTTTTTTCAGTTCCTTTTTTGTTTTTACTCTTAAAATCAATTAAAACTTGGAAAAAGCATTCTTTTTACTGGTATTGGTTAATATTGCCTTTGGGGGTGGGCTTTTTGGCTTCATTTTATTTCCCGGCACTCATCTATTTTAGGTTTTTATATGTTCTGCCTGCTTTCTATATCCTAATTGAGCTAGGTTTATATACCCTGGGATCAAAAACCAGGAACTTACTAATAGTAGTTCTTGTTTTTATCAACCTTTTTGGTTGGATTGTCTTTCTTGCTGATAAAGGCCAACAAAGAGAGCAGTGGCGTCAAGCGGTGGAATATATGGAAAAAAAGGCAGAAAAGACTCAAGACGCAGTAATTTTTGCCTTTATTCAGCCTCCGGCAGGCTATCGGTGGTATTCAGGGGGTAAGGTAGAGGTTTTTGGAGTTACAGATAGGAAACTCGTGAATGATCTTGTGGCTGACAAAAGAGGTGTTTACTATTTTGACTATTTAGCTGATTTAACAGATCCTAATCGAGAGATTATGGCTGAGATCGAGATTTTGGGGTTCAGTAGACAGGATAGTTTTGCTTTTTCAGGAGTGGGTGAGGTAACATATTGGGCTAAAGATCGGTAAAAATGCTTATTGCCATTGATATTTCTCAAATAATTTATGATACAGGTGTTTCAAAGTATACCAAGCAATTGGTGAGGAATTTACTTGAGATTGATAAAAAGAACAAATATCTATTATTCGGAGGCAGTTTAAGACGATTAGGTGAGCTAAAATCCTTTACAAAGACACTTAAAGGTAACTTTTCTACAAAATTTTTTCTTATTCCTCCGACCATGGCTAATATATTATGGAACAATTTTAGATTCCCTCCAATTGAAAGACTAATCGGTAAAGTGGATGTTTTTCATTCATCTGATTGGACTCAGCCTCCCTCAAAGGCTTATAAGGTAACCACAATTCATGACCTTTCGTTCATTAAATTCCCAAAATCTACTAATAGAAAAATATATGATACACATAAAAAAAGGTTAAAATTGGTTAAAGAAAAAGTTGACTCTGTGATTTCTCCGTCGATTGCCACAAGAGATGATCTTGTTGCCTTTGGTATTGAACGAAAAAAAATAGCTGTTATTCCTGAAGGACCGTTTTTCAAGAAAGTAGATAAAGAAAAAGTTGCTAAGGTAAAAAGTAAATATAAAATTCATGATAAATATCTCCTAGCTGTTGGGGTTAGACCAAGAAAAAATACTAATCGGATTATTGAAGCCTTTCATTTAGCTGCGGCAGGGGAGGGGATTAAACTTGTAATAGTGGGACATCCCACAGGGATTAAAACTAAAGATGATCGAGGCTTAAGATTTACAGGATATATTAATGATGATGATCTTCAGGCACTTTATACTGGTGCTGAAGCTTTAGTTTATCCGTCTCTTTACGAGGGTTTTGGAATTCCGATATTAGATGCTTTTAACTGCGAAACCCCTGTTGTCACTTCGAACATTTCAAGTATGCCAGAAGTGGCTGGAAACGCGGCTGTCTTAGTTGATCCAGAAAGCACAGATTCAATTGTCCAAGGGATTAAAGAAGCGCTTTCAAAGAAGAAGACCTTGGTAAAAAAGGGTTTAATCCAAGTTAATAAGTTTACTTGGAGAAAAACAGCTGAAGAAACATTGAAAGTGTATGAAAAGCTTAATCAAATAGAGATCTTATGATAATTGGAATTGATGGCAATGAAGCCAACATAAAAAATCGCGTAGGCGTGAACCAGTATGCTTTTGAGCTACTTTGTTATATTTACAAGAATCTAAAGAATAGTCCCAAAAAGCATAGGGTTATAGTTTTCTTAAAAGAGGCCCCTTTGGACGATCTTCCAAAAGAATCAAAACATTGGCAATATAAAGTATTACCGGGTGGTGGCTTATGGATACTAACAAAACTGATGCTTCATCTACTAAAGAAGGTTAGCAGGCCAGATATATTGTTTTCGCCAAGTCATTACCTCCCCTTTGTTTGCCCGGTGCCAATGGTGTGTACAATTCATGACCTTGGATATCTCAATTTTTCGGGCCAATTTACAAAAAAGGACTATTGGCAGCTTAAGGTATGGACTGCTATTTCAATTTATGTATCAAAAGCGATCATATCGGTCTCAAATAGTACAAAAAAGGACATTGTACGACACTACCCACGTGTTCGAGACAAGATAGCTGTTACTCTTCATGGATATGATAAGAGGCGTTTTAATAATATGCCTTCATTAAAGGATGTGCGACGAATTAAGGATAAGTATGGCATAGTAAATGACTATGTTCTTTTCTTAAGTACTTTGAAGCCTAGCAAGAACGTAGAAGGTGTATTAGAGGCTTTTAGCGAGGCTGAGAAGCGATTTTCGGGTCTCCAGCTGGTAATTGCCGGTAAAAAAGGGTGGCTTTACAAACCAATCTTTGAGAGAGTCCAAAAATTAGGGTTAAGTGACAAAGTTACTTTTACTGATTACTTGCCAGAGAAAGACAAACCGGCCCTTTTAAAAGGTGCTAGGGTATTCATCTCGCCTTCTTTTTGGGAAGGGTTTGGCATCCATGTTTTAGAAGCTATGGCTTGTGGAACACCCGTTGTGGTGAGCAAAGTTGCCAGTCTTCCAGAGGTGGTTGGTAATGCAGGAGTTTATGTAGATGAAAAGAATTTTAGAGATATCGCAAAAGGGCTTATAAAAATATTAAATTTATCTAAACAAAGGTATAATAAGCTAGTTTCTGAAACAATTTCCCAAGCTAATAAGTTTAGTTGGGATGATACTGCTAAAAAAACGTTAAAGATACTAGAAAGACAAAAGTAATTATGTTTAAAGATAAAACGGGAAATAAATTAACAAGTAAAGAGGCGAGTATAAAAATCGTGAATAGATTTTATAATTATTGGCTAGATTTTAAACTTATGCTCTTGCGCTGGACTGGCCATGTTCCATCTCACCTAATTCGAAGAATGACCTATCGTCTTGCTGGTATAAAGCTTGGTAAGGGTTCAATAATTCATATGTGGGCAAACTTTTTTCAGCCAAACAATATAGAAATCGGTGAGAACACAGTTATTGGTGATCATGTTTTTCTAGATGGGCGAGCAAAAATCAATATTGGTAGTAATGTCGATATCGCTTCAAGTGTCTTTGTTTATAACTCAGAGCATGATCTCGAAAGCAATGAATTTACAGCCAGGGAAGAGAGTGTAACAATTCAAGACTATGTGTTTATAGGGCCAAGAACCATTATATTGCCTGGTGTTACTCTTGGTAGAGGAGCTGTGGTTGCAGCTGGAGCTGTGGTTACAAAAGATGTTTCCCCTCTTTCTATCGTTGCTGGGGTGCCTGCAAAAGAAATTGGAAAACGAAAAAATAAAAAATTAAACTATAAACTTGGTAGAGCCCGCTTATTCCAATAAATTTATAATGAAGCACCTAGTTAAAGCTTTTTATGTTTTGTTTTCACTGATTTTATTAATATATTTAAGTTTACCCAACCCAGAATATCCATCAGCATTACCTGATTCACTCCAGTCTGACGAACCAGGAGATACAGAAATAACCTTGAGAAGAGCATATTTTACGAATTTTGATCGGGAAGAGGTGCTTAGTCATTATCAATCTGAGCTATCTCAATTAAAACTATTTAATATAGTGCTTCCAACATATCGACTTAACTATCCACCAGAAGAAGCCCAAGCAATTATTCGTGATCAAACTAGGAGTACTTTTTTAGAGGAAGTGGTTCATCCTTTTAGGGAATCAATATATATTAATGGTTTTAAGCCAAAAACCGAAAAGGATACGATTATTATTAATGATCAACTCTGGTATCAAAAAATTACAACCAGATTTGTTCCGAGTGATACATTTACCAGAGTCGGACTAATGAGTTTAGCCTTGATTCTTGCCCCTTTATTATTTACTCAATGGAAAGAAACACTGTTTGAATTCAAAAAAGTGCTTAAAAACTAACATGATTGATTTATCGATTGTCATTGCCAGCTTTAATACAGAAAAACTAACCCGTGATTGTTTGGAGTCGGTATTCGCCCATACTAAGGGTATAAAAATTGAAATAATTGTGGTCGACAATGCTTCAAAGGATGGTAGTGTAAAAATACTCAAGACTTTGGCAAAAAAGCATCCCCTAACAGTAATAGTAAATAAGAAAAATGTGGGGTTTGGACAAGGAAACAATCAAGGTATATTCAAGGCTAAGGGTAAATATATATTACTTTTAAATACAGACACGATCATCTCCGATAATGTGTTGGGAGAGATGGTTGAATATATGGATAAATCAAAAGATGTGGGAGTGGCAACATGTGCCTTAAAGTTTCCCGATGGGTCTTTGCAAGGAACAGGTGGATATTTCCCCACCCTTTTAAAGATTTTTTTCTGGATGTTTTTTATAGACGATATTCCCGGACTTGATCGAGCAATAAAGCCTTTCCACCCCATGCACCCCCTGTCGCCTATTGATTCAGGCTCATCTTATTTTGAGGAACCGCATGATCAAGATTGGATTACAGGTGCCTTTTTCTTGGTGAGAGCCGAGATAATCAAAAAAGTAGGTGGCTTTGATAAGGATTATTTTATGTACGTTGAAGAGGTTGATCTATGCAAAAGGATAAAAAATGATGGTTGGAAAATAAAATATCTTCCTAAATGGAGCATTATTCACCTTGGGGGAGCGAGTTCAACTGCTGAATTTCCAATACTAAATGAAATAAAGAGCCTGAAAGTATATTACAAAAAACAAATGCCTTCCTGGCAAATGCCGATCATGCGTGCTCTAATGAAGACAGGATCCTTAATGAGAATGATTGTTTTTGGGATTCTGAAGGGTAAAGAGGCTTTTATTACTTATGCTAAAGCGTTTAAAACTGCCTGATAAATTAGTTAAATACTTACTTGCTGCGATAGTGGTTTTCGTGCCTTTATATCCTAAATTTCCTTTTATTAAAATTCCTGGGACTTACGTTTCGATCCGGTTTGAAGATTTTTTAATGTTTTTATTAGGTTTCATTGTTTTGGCAATTATTGCCAGGAAACCTGCTTCTTTCTTGAAAAACAAAATAAACAAAGCCATTTTAATTTTTCTTGGAATTGGATTTGTTTCTTTAATGTACGCTGTTTTTGTGACTAACACAGTTGAGTTTTCAATCGGACTGTTACATTGGCTAAGAAGGGTGGAATACCTCATTCCCTTTTTTGCTGGATACTATTATCTTAGAAAGTATCCTTCAGACATTGAATTTTTCTACAAACTAATAATTGTCACTCTATTTTTTGTCTTTTTATATGGTTTTGGTCAAAAATACTTTAATTTTCCTGTAATTGCTACTCAAAACGAGGAGTATTCAAAGGGAGTTGCTCTAAAGTATGCTGCTACGGGGCATTTAAGCTCAACTTTTGCGGGGCACTATGACATGGCCACCTACCTTGTATTAACTCTACCTTTATTTATTGGTGGCTTCGTTCTTCTTAAGAACAAAAAAGAAAAGATCATCTTACTAATAACTACTCTTTTTGGCTTATGGTTACTAGCTAATTCGGCTTCAAGAATTTCAGTAGTTTCTTATGTTGTTGCTTCCAGCGTGATGCTAATACTTATCAAAAAGTATCGATACATATTATTAGTGCTACTCTCAAGTGTTATTATGTTCGGAATGTCATCTAATCTTCTCGCCCGCTATAACCAAGTATTTGAGGTGTTTTGGGAGAAAACAACCGAGACAATCTTTGAAAAAGGCGCCTTTTCAGGCCAATTTATAATTAATGCTCAGGAACCCCAAACTCTCAGGCGAAAAACATCTACGCCAACACCTGAACCAATACCTGTTTTTGAGGATAGATCAACATCGATCAGATTTAATGTTGAGTGGCCAAGAGCAATTCGAGCCTTCACAAAAAACCCAATATTGGGTACGGGTTATTCATCAATTACATTGGCTACAGATAACGATTATTTGCGTTTGTTGGGCGAAGTGGGTTTGTTAGGATTTATGGCCTTTTTATTAATTATTGCTAAATTTGTTCTTAAAATATTAAAATTACTACCTCTGAGCAAAAAATTGTCAAACATGAATCTAATTTATGTGGCTGGTTTTGCTGGAGCACTGTCGGGTGTGTTAATTAATGCCGTTTTTATAGATGTTTTTGAAGCGTCTAAATTTGCTATTATGTTTTGGTTGTTTGGGGGTTTTGCCATGGCTATAATCAAAAACAGTAAATATGAATAAGTTATTTGATCGAGTAAAAAAGATACCTAATATTGAGTATATTATTTTAGCAATAATACTACTTATAAGTATTGGCGTAAGGCTATACAAGATAGATAGTCCCTTAGCTGACTGGCATTCTTGGCGTCAAACTGACACAGCTGCCGTTACCAGAATCTATCTTAAAGAGGGAATAGATGTACTGAAACCTAAGTATTATGACATTTCGAGTGTTCAGACTGGTATATTTAATCCCAGGGGTTTAAGGCTGGTTGAATTTCCTCTTTACAATCTTGTCCATGCTTTTCTTGTTAGTAAGATTGGTGTTTTCTCTTTTGAGGTGTGGGGTAGATTGGTATCGGTTATAGCTGCGGGTTTTTCAACACTACTAATATTTGTATTAGGTAGAAGATTTATTAATACCGAGGGAGGACTTTTAGCGGCTTTTTTCTACGCGGCTATGCCTTACAATATTTACTTTACAAGAGTAATATTGCCTGAACCCTTAGCTACAACGCTTGGATTGTTGTCTCTTGTGCTCTTTATTAAATATCTTGATAAAGAAAAATACTTACTTCTAGTGAGTTCAACTTTGGTATTAGCTCTTGCAATGCTTGTTAAACCATTTATTTTCTTTTATTCGGTGCCGATGGTTTATCTTGCCTTGCAAAAGAAAAGTTTCAAGGAGTGGGTATCCGATTTAAGACTTGTTTTTGCAGCCTCTCTGGCTGTCGTTCCATTTTTCGCTTGGAGAGCGTGGATCAATAATTTCCCAGTTGGTATTCCTCATTTTAGTTGGGCTTTTAATGGAGACGGGATTCGTTTTAAACCGTCTTTTTGGCGTTGGATTTTTGCCGAAAGAATAGGCAATATGATGTTGGGTATTTGGGGTGTATTTCCATTTGTTTATGGCCTTTTAAAAACTAAAAAAGGCCAAGCTTTTAACGCCTTTTTCTTCTTAGGAATGGTTCTTTACATGAGTGTTTTTGCTACGGCCAATGTCAGGCATGATTATTATCAAACGATTATTGTACCTGCAATAGTACTTATACTGGCTCAAGGCAGCCTTGTTCTATGGCAAGCAAAGGACATGAATAAAAGATTGTCCAGATTGCTTCTTCTATTTTCTTTGCTTGTAATGTTTATCACAACGGCTACTCATATAAAAGGTTTTTATCAAATCAATCACCCTGAAATTATTGAGGCAGGGGAAAGAGTAGACAAATTGGTAGCAGAAGACGCTTGGGTAATTGCGCCATACAATGGTGACGCTGCCTTTTTATATCACACAAACAGGCGCGGTTGGCCTGTAATTGAACTTCCGCTTGAGGAATTAATTGACAAAGGAGCAAGTATTCTTGTTTCAGTAAATTTTGATGATGCAACCAATGAAGTGATGGAAACCTATGAAATTATTGAGAAAACCGATACTTATGTAATCGCTGATTTAACAAAACCACTATGAAGATATTGATGCTCACTCCATATTTACCGTTCCCCCTTATCTCTGGCGGCCATACCAGGTCTTACAACCTAATAAAAAACCTATCGAAGAAGCATGAGATTACCTTATACAGCCTTATCAAGGATGAAAAAGAAAGAAAAAACATTAAGGAGCTCAAAAAATTTTGTAAAAAGGTAAAAGTTTTTAAAAGACCATCAAAGCCTTGGACTCTGCGGAACATTCTTAGAACCGGCTTTAGTCTTTATCCATTTGTTGTTATCCGCAATCTTGTGATTGAGGAGAAAGAAGCTATTCAAAAAGAGCTGCAGAATGAAAAATATGATTTAATACACGCCGAAACATTTTATGCTATGCCCCACTTACCTGAAACAGATATCCCAATATTACTAGTTGACCAAACAATAGAACATTTGGTGTACAAGCACTATGTCGAAAAGCAAGCGCCAAGGTTATTGCGACCTTTAATGATGATTGATGTAATGAAAATCAGATATTGGGAATCATATTATTGGCGTCAAGCGAAAAGGGTGGTTGCGGTTTCTGAATCAGATAAAAGATTAATGAAAAAACATGTACCCGATTTGGAAATTGATATCGTTTCAAATGGAGTTGATATGGGTCATTTTTCTGAAAAGAAAGTTCAAAAAAATACTCGACCTCGTGTTCTTTATGTTGGTAACTTTACATGGTTACAAAATATAGAAGCCGTTGATGTGCTTGTAGAAAAAGTTTGGCCTCAAGTAAAACAAAAAATTCCCAACGCGATGCTTTGGGTTGTGGGTATGAATATGACAGACAAAATTAAAAACTTAGCAAGTAATGACATTCAAATAACAGAAGCGATACCTGATATCAGAGATGCTTACAGAAAAGCGAGCGTATTGGTGGCACCCATCGAAGGTCCTGGTGGAACCCGGTTAAAGATATTAGAGGCCATGGCTTCTGGTTTGCCAGTTGTGACAACCCCGGTTGGTGCGGAAGGTTTATATCTTAAAGATGGAAAACATGCTGTTATTAAGAAAAATACAAATGATTTAGCCAAAATGACAATTAAGATTTTAAACAATAGTGGTTTTGCCAAGAAGCTTGGTGAAGAGGGGAAAAGATATGTTTATGAAAATTATTCATGGAAAAGTATAGCCCAGAAACTTGATAGTATTTACCAAAAAATAGTCCATGAATAAAAAACCAAAGCTTTCAATCATAATATTGAATTACAATACAAGAGATTTAACAGATAACTGTTTGGTTTCAATTAAGAAAGTGCGAAATGAGGCCAAAATGCAAGTTATTGTTTCTGATAATGGCTCAACTGATGATAGTGTAAAAATGATCAGGGAGAAGCACCCCTGGGTTGAGGTGGTTGAAAATAATGCAAATTTAGGATTTGCCGCTGGTAACAATCGAGCCAGAAAAAAGACCCGTGGCGAATATGTTCTCATTCTAAATACAGACACAATTATCAAGAAAAACGCTTTGAAATCATGTCTTGACTATTTAGAAAGCAATTCCGATGTAGGAGCTGTTACCTGTCGAGTTGAGCTCAATAATGGTGAGTTAGATAAAGACACAAGACGTGCTTTTCCCACTCCTTGGGTTTCCCTAACCCATTTAGTATTACGGTTAGATAGAATATTTCCTAAGTCTAAACTGTTTGCTCGATACTGGTATGGTTACATACCCGAAACAGAAACCCATGATGTTGACGTAATTCAAGCATCTTTTTTAATGGCGTCAAAAAAACTGCTTGATAAAGTTGACTGGTTTGATGAGGATTACTTTTTAGACGGAGAAGATATTGACCTTTGTTGGAAGATAAAAAAAACGGGGAAAAGACTCGTTTATTATCCAGAAGAAAAAATAATTCATTTAAAAGGGGTTACAAAAGGTAAAAAGAAAAAGAGAAAGTTGCCTATTAAGGAAAAAATAAAGTTCAGAATGAGCAGTGTTAATTCAATGGAAATCTTTTATCGAAAAAGAATGTGGGATCAATATCCGTATCTACTTAATATTATTGTATTAATAGGAATCAGGTTCGTGAAGTTCGTTCGAATACTAAAGCTGATTATTTCATAACATGAAGATACTAATCGATGCCAGGCTTTATGGTTTAGAACATGCTGGTTTGGGTCGCTACACCATGAACCTTGTCCAGAAGTTGGTCGAGATCGATAAAGATAATCAGTACAGCATACTTCTTCGCGAAAACTACTTTAATCAATTAAAGTTTCCAAAGAACTGGAACAAAGTGAAAACCGATTTTCGACATTACTCAGTGGCAGAGCAGATTCTTCTTCCATTGATCATTCGAAAACAAAAACCAGATGTAGTTCATTTTCCTCATTTTAATATTCCTATTCTTTATAGAGGTAAATTTGTGGTGACCATTCATGACATTTTAATGCACAAGTTTAAGGGGGGAGAGACAACGACTCTACCGGCCCCTTTTTACTTAATCAGAAGATTGGGTTACAGAATTGCTTTTGAAAGAGCTGTTAAGGCATCGAGAAGAATAATTGTGCCAAGCCAGGCTGTGAAGAAGGAGGTTATGAAGTATCACAATATAGACAAAGATAAAGCGATTGTTTCTTATGAAGGCTTAGACAGTATTTATTTGAAACCAGCAAAAATCTCTAAGGCTACATTAAAAAAATACGGCCTTTTAGGCAAACAATATTATTTTTATGTCGGTAATGCATATCCACATAAAAACCTTGATAGGGCTATCAAAGCCATAAAAATGTTAAACGAAAAACAGAACGAAACCTTTTATTTTGCAATTGCGGGGTCAAGAGATGTTTTTAAAAAGCGTCTTATAGAGTCAGCAAAGAGACTAAAAGCGGAAAAGTATGTCAAAGTGCTAGGTTTTGTTTCGGATAAGGACATAATATCGATCAATAAAGGTTCAGTGGCTTTCGTTTATCCCTCTCTTTCAGAAGGATTCGGTCTTCAGGGATTGGAGGCAATCTCTTCTGGGGCCTTGGTTTTAGCTTCAGATATCCCCGTTTTCAAAGAAGTGTATGGAGATTGTGTTACTTATTTTAATCCATTTGATTGCACTTCAATATGCCAAGCTATGGAAGACGCTTTTCAACTAAAGAAAGAGCAGAAATTGAAGCTAATTAATAATTCCCAAAAAGTGCTTAAAAAGTATTCGTGGGAGAAGATGGCCAAGCAGACTTTAAAAGTTTACAATGAAGCACTTGAATGAAAGTAGCTTTAGTTTATGATCGGGTAAATAAGTGGGGTGGGGCAGAGAGGCTTTTACTCACCTTGCATGAGATTTTTCCCCAGGCACCACTCTATACGGCTGTTTATTCTCCTAATAAAGCACCTTGGGCCAAAGTTTTTTCAAAAGTAATCCCCTCTTTTTTGCAAAAAATACCTTTCATGAAAACTCGCCATGAGGCTTTGGGGACGTTTACGCCAATTGCATTCGAGCAATTTGGCTTCACAGATTACGACTTGGTTATTTCAATTGCCAGCGAATCAGCTAAAGGAATTATTGTGCGACCCCCTACTAAACATGTTTGTATCATGCTTACTCCAACCCGATACCTTTGGAGTGGATATAAGGAATATTTCAAAAATCCCCTTTTTAGGATAATTTCTTGGCCTGCAATACTGTATTTACGGTATTGGGATAAAATTGCGGCCCAAAGAGCTGATAAGGTGATTGCCATTTCATCTGGGGTTAAAGATAGGATAAAAAAGTATTATGGTCGAGAATCTAGTGTTGTTCACCCGCCGGTTGAGCTAACTAAATTCAATAACCAAAAAGTAAAGCCACTAAAAAAGAACTATTATCTTGTTGTTTCAAGACTTGTGGAGTACAAGAGAGTTGATTTGGCTATAAAAACCTTTAACAAACTTAATTTACCTTTGATAGTAATAGGAATTGGAGTTCAAGAGAGAGCCTTAAAACTAATGGCTAAATCAAACATAACTTTTTTGAAGAATGATTTGACAGAGAAAGATCTGGCAAGATATTATCAAAGTGCACGAGCTTTGATAATGCCGCAGATTGAAGACTTCGGTCTGGTTTCTGTCGAAGCACAAGCTGCAGGCACGCCTGTAATCGCATATAACAAGGGTGGCGCAAGAGACACAGTTATTGATGGCGAAACGGGCATGTTTTTTAAGAACCAAACTGTAAGTTCACTTACAGAAGCGGTTCAAAGATTTGAAAAAATAAAGTTTGATAAAAAAATAATAAAAAAGAATTCGGAAAAGTTTTCGAAGGAGCGATTTAAAAGGAAAATTAAACACATTGTTAATAAAATAATATGAAAGTTGTCATTTTTTGTGGAGGTCGAGGAACAAGGCTGTGGCCGATGAGTCGAACGTCTGTTCCAAAACCTTTCGTAAAACTAGTAAGAGGAAAGTCTTTTTTTGAAATAACCTATCAACGTTATCGAAAAGTTTATTCTCCAGAGGAAATATTCATCTCAACCGAGGATCGCTATGTTTCTTTTGTACGAAAACAAGCCCCTGAGGTACCCCGAAGAAATATTATTTCAGAACCGGAAAGAAAGGACATATTAGCCGCTTGTGGATTGGCAACGGTTGTTGTTAATAAATACTATCCGGGAGAACCAGTTCTAATTTCATGGGCAAAACATTTGATGTCAAAAGAATCGGTTTTTCTAAACGCAGTTGAAGCAGCGGGTGAATATGCAGAAAAGACCGGATTAATTGTGTCAGTTGATTCGAAAGCGATTTATCCAAGTGTTCATCAGGGTTGGGTAAAAATGGGTAAAACATTGGAAAAAGTGAATGGTTTCAGAATAAAAGAGTTGGAAAAACACATTGAAAAGCCCAAAGAACATGTTGCAAGAAAATTATTAGAATCAGGAGAGTGGCTAATAAATACGGGTTACAGAGTTTGGAAAGCTGATGTAATGCTTAAGTATTATCAAGAACATCAACCTGCCATGTATAAGGGCCTGGTTAAAATTGCAGATGCGTGGGGGACAAAAAAACAAGAAAAAGTATTAAAACGCGAGTATCATGATTTTGTCAAAGATTCGATCGAATACGGGATCTTTGAAAAGCTGCCAGGTAATGTCAGAGCTACAATTGCTGCTGATATGGGCTTTGAAGATATTGGGATATCTTGGGAAGAATACTATAAAGCCCTTATTACTCCGAAAGAAAAGATGGTTGTTGAAGGCGGAGTAGATACTATCTTTTTAGAATCCGAGAAGAACTTGGTATTGGGGCCAAAAGGAAAAATGATTGCCGTCGTTGGAGTATCAGACATTGCTGTTATTGACACCTCTGACGGGTTATTGATTTGCAAGTTAGACAAGACCCAAGAGGTAAGGAAGGTCTACAAAAAGCTGTCGCAGTATCATAAGGAATATATTAAGTAAGTTTCCCCTCACAATGTTTATATTTAATCTAATACACAATCAAATCAAAGTAGCCATATTACTTTGATTTGTGTGTTTTTCCCATAGTATAATTCTCTGCCTATATGTACTACGAGATAACAAAGCGAATAATTGACATTATCGGTGCCGCCATTTTACTTGTTCTTTTTTCCCCTATATTGGCGTTAACTTCGTTATTGATTAATTTTACTTCTCCTGGGCCTGTTCTTGTGGAAAAAGAAAACAAACACATGAAGAGGTTGGGGAAAAAGAGGAAAATATTTAGGTTATTTAAGTTCAGATCAATGATTGTTAAAGCTGATGTGCTAGAAAAAACTGATCCCAGGTTTCGCTCAGTTTATATTGAAAAAAGGACGAAGGGCAATTATAAATCAAAAAACGATACTCGCATAACAAAGGTGGGGAAATTTATTCGAAAATACTCAATTGATGAAATGCCTCAGTTACTAAATGTCCTTAAGGGAGAAATGAGTATTGTTGGTCCTAGGCCTTATTTACCGGATGAACTTGAAGAACAGCAAGAAAAATTCCCTGGAACTGAAAACAATGTTAAGGAAATGCAAACAGTCAAACCAGGCATAACAGGTTATTGGCAAGTTTCAGGGAGAAGTGATGTTAATTTTGATAAAAGGATTGAAATGGATGCGTATTATGCTAGGAAGCGTTCAATTATATTAGACGTTTTGATTATGCTAAAAACCCCTTGGGCGATGATATCTGGTAAGGGTGCGCATTAGGGAGGGCTCCAATTTGTTTTGGAATTAAGTCACAAGTATCGTATTATTTTAGTATGGCCGATGTATTCAAAAAACTATCTCCAGACACCGAAGAGGCAGGTCCTCCTCAACAACCAGCTCAAGGAACGGTGGAAGAGAAACCCACAAATCCCACCAATTTCGATATTCCTCAAATGAGTGGTCATAAAGAAAGCAAGACTAAAAAATTAATGTCCAAATTTAACCTTAAAGAACGATTTGATTTTTCAGATCCTGTAAAGAAGAAGAAAGCAATTATTCTTGCTTCTTCATTGGGTGCCGTTTCTCTGATACTACTTTTGATTTTAATTATTCCTCTAGTTTTTGTTTATAAAAACGGTCGTAATCTTTATTCCCAAGGAATGACTTTGGTTGATGCTGGAAAAAGTCAAGACATAGGGCGCATTAGGGCAGAATTGACAAATACAAAAGCTTCACTCAAAAAGTTTGAAAAATCTTTTAATAATATATATTGGACCAGATTCACGCCTTTTGTTGGTTTCTATATTAAGGATGCAAAGCATGGGCTTGTGGCGGCCACGCATGGACTTGAAGCAGCTGAAATATTAATAACCACCATTGAGCCTTATGCCGACATCATTGGTTTTACCGGTGGACAAGTTCAAGGTGATTCATCAAGTGGTGAGCAAACTGCGGAAGAACGAGTTGATTTCATTGTTCAATCAATCTCTTCAGTAATTCCACAAATAGACCAGTTATCCGAAAAAGCAAGACTTGCCAATGAGGAATTGATTCAAATAGACGCCTCAAAGTATCCAGAGAAAATAAGAGGTAAAGCCATAAGAAAAAATTTATCACAGCTTTTAAACTTGGCGAATCAGGGAACAAACTTGGTGATTAATGGAAAACCTCTAATTGAGCAGTTACCCTACTTACTTGGGATTGAAGGAGAAAGAACCTACTTTATTCTTTTCCAAAACGATAAGGAACTCCGTCCCACAGGTGGATTTATGACAGCCTATTCAATTGCTAAAGTAGCAAATGGGAAATTTGAACCAGTTGCTTCAAACGATATCTATAACTTAGACGCAAAATATACCCCCGCCGTTCCCGCACCAGATCCAATCATTGACTACTTAAAAGGCCCATATGTTTTGCAAAAAAATCTAAGGTTAAGAGATATGAATTGGGCCCCTGATTTTGAAGAGAGCATGGACTTGTTTGTTAGAGAGACTGAGGGGTTGGGAATCTCGGACATCGATGGAATTATCGCCGTTGATACTCAGCTTCTAGTGTACCTTTTGGATGCTATTGGTCCCATTGGTGTTCCCGGTTTTGGAAACTTCAGTACTGAAATCAGCCCAGAATGTAATTGTCCGCAAGTTATTTATGAACTGGAAAGCTTTGCCGATGTCGAAGGGCCAATCATTTGGGATCCTTTGACTGGAGAAATTATTCTTCGCCCACCGAATTCAGACAACAGAAAAGAAATAATTGGTCCTCTGATGAATTCAATCTTGGCTAACACCCTGGGCCAACCAAAAGAAAAATTACCCGGTCTTTTTGACGCCGCTTTCAGATCTCTAATGGAAAAACATGTCCTTTTCTACCTATTGGATGACAAGGCACAAGAAGCAGTATCAGAATTTGGTATAGCCGGTAAACTAAGTGAGTACGATGGTGACTATCTTCATATTAATGATGCCAACTTAGGAGGTAGAAAATCAAACCTTTATGTTACCCAAGAAGTGTCTCAAGAAATTGATATTGCAAAAGATGGAACTGTTACAAAAACTTTAACCTTGACTTATAAAAATCCTGAAAAATACGACGGTTGGTTAAATTCGGTATTGCCAAATTGGGTCAGAATTTATGTTCCAGAAGGCTCAGAACTTGTGGATATAAGCGGACTTGAAGAAAAAGATAAGCCATATGTAGAAAATAGAAAAACAGTTTTTGCAGGCTACTTTGAATTAAGGCCTGAGGGTTTGTCAAAAGTAACCGTAACTTACAAACTACCATTCAAGGTGACTGATCAGTATAAAATGCTTATTCAAAAACAGCCTGGTACAGATAAGCCGTTATATTCTATTTCGGCTGGCAAATTCGAAGATGAATTCTTCCTCCTGACAGATGAAGAGATTATGTTTTCCAATTGACTTCAAGGCTGATAACAACCTATAATTCCTCTCACAATCTTAATAACTATTATCTTTTGAAATCAAAAGAAAGGAGGAGCAAAATGCTCATAAAGATTGTAAAAGGGATAATTTACTTATTCCTACCTGGCCTGGGATTTAACGTATTATTTAGTGCGCTGGTTTTAGAAACAGAGCTATGGATCGCATTTCTTGCTGCTCTGGGCTATATCTTAGTGATCGTTTGGTGGATAGGCATACGCACAAGATCAGCACTCGAGTTTATATTAACTCTTGCACTATTGTTGGTGGCAGGGATTTTCTGCTTGGGATTTGTGCCGACAATTCTAAAATTGCTGGATGTTAACGCTCCAGGCAGCGTTGAGGCGTTATTAGAGCTTGTTACGCTCAAGATCACAGGCTAGTAAATAAAACAATGATGCCCTGGGCAGCTAGTCTTATCTGTTGCCCAGGACCATCAAACCTCAACGCATTTGACTTCAGGCACAATAATACCCTATAATAATAGTACAGTTTGTTTAACATATTTATTCACTAACACGATCCAGAAGGATAAGAAAATGTGGAAAGATCTATTGTACGGAGTGTTCGTATTAGTCGTGATATTGTTCTCCATTGCTATGGGGTTTATTGTCGCGGCTATGATGCATGGAATGTTTGTGCAGGGGTACTATCTTTTGATTATTGTCATATTGGTTATTTGGTTTTTCTTTATCAAACTGACCAGCGGCAATGCCATTCATTTCTTGACAAAGTGGGATAAAACAAATTGTGAAATGGCGGCGATGGTTTCCAGTGTGTTTGGAATGGGAATCTATTCTGGCTTGATTTTAATAGGAATTTTCTTTTGAATTTTTTCTGATACTCAAGCAACCGCCCTGGCCCTGAATGATGTAATTATCATCAACATTATTCAGGGCATCACACTTAATAAGGTAAAATATCTTCATGATACCTAAAAAGTATTCTTCAGAAGCAATTGTCTTGGCCTCAAGGAAGTTTTCCGAAGCCGATCGAATTATAGTTTTGTATACGAAAAACTATGGTAAGTTATCTGTTATCGCTAAGGGAGTCAGAAAACCTAAGAGTCGAAAAAGGGGACATCTAGAAGTATTTTCGCATATAAAGTTTTCAGCAAGTCGTGGAAAAACCCTGGATATTGTGACAGAAGTAGAGTTAATTAATTCCTTTCTTTCAGTTCGAAAAAGTTTAAGAAAAGCATCAGTCGCTTTCTTTTTTGTTGAAACGGTTGGTAGGTTAACTCGAGATGAAGCCAAGAACGAAAGGTTGTTTGCGCTTCTTTATCACTATTTGAAATCTCTCCCCAGGGCTAAGGCTTTGCGTCAATATCGATATAGATTTACAAAAGATGTTTTAGTTTTGCTTGGATTCTGGCCTAAGCTAAAGAAGATGGATGCTCCAGACAAAGAGTTGGAAAGAGTGGTTGAACGACAAATGTTCTCAGTTCGTGTCGGTAAAAAGATTCTTGTATAATAAACTCATGGATTTAATGGATAAAGTTGTCTCACTTGCCAAACGAAGAGGGTTTATTTACCAAGGGTCAGAAATTTATGGAGGGCTTGCTAATACCTATGACTATGGACCCATGGGAGTAGAGTTATTAAGGAATATAAAAAATACTTGGTGGAATCATTTCGTGACAAGGCGTGAGGACATTTATGGTCTTCACTCGAGTATATTAATGAGCCCCAGGGTTTGGGAAGCCTCGGGTCACACTGAAAACTTTAACGAGGCCTTGCTTGATTGCAGGAATTGTAAACACAGAACAAGAGCAGATCATTTGATTGAGGATCATTTCGACAAGAAAGGTCAGGAGAAAAAAGTTGAAGGATATAGTCGAAAGGAATTAAGTGCCTTAATCAAAAAGGAAAAAATAAAATGCCCAAATTGTGGTGAATTTGATTGGACGGCTATAAGGAAGTTCAATGCCCTTTTTGAAACCAGTATTGGAATCATTCCTGGCAAGAAATCAAAAGCATATCTTAGGGGAGAGATTGCTCAAGGAATGTTTATTAACTTTAAAAATGTTCTTGATTCAATTAGTCCCAAACTTCCCTTTGGTCTTGCTCAATCAGGAGCAGCTTTCAGAAATGAAATAACACTTGGCAAGTTCATTTTTAGAACTCTTCAATTCAACCTAAGTGAGTTCGAATATTTCTTTGACGCAGACAAAGTAAAGTGGGATGACCTGTACGATTATTGGAAAAAAGAGATGTGGGAATGGACAACTGGGGTACTTAATATTGACGAAAAGAAGCTTCGTTGGAGAGCCCACACTAAGGAAGAACGATCCCACTATTCAACAAAGACAGAAGACATTGAGTACAAATTCCCTTTTGGATTTAAGGAACTATATGGTCTTGCATACAGAACTGATTTTGACCTCAAAAACCATATGAAGAAAAGTGGAGTTGATCTTCGTTATACAGACTCAGCCACTGGCAAAAAAATTATTCCCCATGTTGTTGAACCAACTTTTGGTATGGACCGAACCCTCCTTACCCTTTTAATGGATAAATACACAGAAGATGATAAAAGAGTTGTTCTTAAACTTCCTCCAAAACTTGCCCCATATCAAGTGGCTGTGTTCCCCCTGCTTTCTAATAAGCCGGAATTAATAAAGAAAGCTAAGAGTATTCAAAAAAGTTTAAGCAGTGACCTAAGTGTTTCTTGGGATGCCCGAGGGAATATTGGGAAAAGATACTTTGCTCAGGACGAAATTGGTACACCTTGGTGTGTTACGGTTGATTTTGATTCACTCAAAGATAATGCCGTTACTGTTCGTGATCGAGACACCACTAAGCAAAAACGTGTTTCCATTGACAAGTTATCAGAATACTTCCAAAATAAGTTAGATGGATAAAATAAAATCTAAGCTTCCCTTAATTCTTTTTTTTGTTGGATTACTCGTTGTTGGTTTAGGACTATTTTTTGTTTTGAGAAAACCAAAAGATGTGGAAGAAGAAGACACATCAAGCCTTATTGAAGTTTTAGCAGCCGACAGACCAGTAACCACTCTTACCCCAACAGATGATGGCCATTGGCTTAACCTCCTTATCGATAAGATCAATATTGATGCAGAGTCTGTTGATTATGAGCTTTTATATCAATTGCCTGATGGTAGAACTCAAGGAGTGCCAGGAACAGTTACTCTAGATGGATCCAAGATAGAGAGAGAATTGCTTTTGGGATCTGAGTCATCTGGAAAATTCCGATACGATGAGGGTGTAGAAGAAGGTACCCTTACCTTGAGATTCAGAAACAAGAAAGGAAAACTACTAGTTAAGTTTTCAACCGACTTTATTTTACTTTCAGGTACCAAGAAATTAGTTTCCACAGACAATAATTTCAAGTTCACCTTATCAAGCTCTTCAAATGAGTACTTTGTTGTCATGGAAACCTTTGGTTATCCGGGTGAGGCCCCAGCAACTGTTAAGGCTGGCCCATATGGAGTGTTTAGCTCAAGTACCAAAGCCCTCTCAGGCACACCTGATCTGGGTTCTGGCACACTTTACCGCTGGACAGGTTCTAAATGGAATAAAGTAAGTAAATCTTCTGATACAGGAATTTTTATAACTACAGAATAGTATGCCTGTGCCAAAAGAGGATAATAAAACCAAAGGCAATAGAGTTGATTGGGTTACGCCGCCAACACATATAGGAGTGGATGAGATTAAGCCTGAAGAATTGGTGGGTAAGAGGATAAGAGTTACAGATAGTCCAATTGAAGGAAAAGTTAAGGTGACAAGAACCGTGGTAGAAGATATGCCTGCTCCGAAAAATTCTGAAGACCCCAAGAAATAACTTCAGCAAAAATCGCAATAAGTACCGTTTTTATATAAAGCTTTATAGTTTGAGCTGTGGAAAGGATAGCCTTGACAAGTTCGTGAAAACTGTGCAAAATGGAGTATGGTGGTGAAAAGTGGTGAACAACCACCAAAATTATCATGCTGTACTGCCCAAACAGAAAGCCTCCCCTAATACGAAAAAATAATGCTAATTGGACAGTATACTTCAAGACTATCAAAGAAAAGAAGAGTAGCTATTCCAGCAAAGTTCAGAGCCGAATTAGGCGAAAAAGTTATCCTAACTAGGTGGTATGAGAATTGTTTGGTGCTGGTTAGCTTTGATCAGTGGAATTTGCTAGTTAACAAATTAATAGGTGAAGCCAAAGGAATTACCGAACCGATGCGAGATACCGATAGGTTTCTATTAGGTTTAGCATATGAATTTGATCTTGACGATCAAGGTCGAGGGATAATTCCAGAAAACTTGGCCAAATACGCAGGAATAGAAGAAAACATTGTTTTCTTGGGATTAGGTAATCGAGTAGAGATATGGGAAGAGAGTGAATGGTTAAAAAGAGAAAAGTATGTGACGGAGAGTGCTAGCAAGTTGATAGATAAGCTGGTTAACAAAGAAAAATGAATAAATTAAAGGTTCATGAACCAGTAATGGTTAATGAAGTTTTGCACTTTTTACAATTAAATAGATTTTCAAAAACAAAGAAAAAGGTTGTTGTTGACGCGACAGTTGGTGCTGGAGGTCATGCAATTGAACTTATAAAGAAAGGTTTTTTTGTTTTAGGAATAGACGCAGATAAAGAAATGCTCGCAATTGCTGAGAAGAATTTGAAGAAAGCTTGCCCTGTTCCGGTGTCTCACCGGGACCAATGCTTCAAATTGCTTCATGGTAATTTTCGAAAGATTGATTCACTGATTGGTGATCAAGTGAAAAGTGAATTAATTGGCATATATTTTGATCTGGGAGTGAGCAGTTATCACTTTGACAAAAGCTCACGCGGTTTTTCCTACAAAGACCCTAATGCTTTGTTGGATATGCGCCTTGAAGGGAATAAAAATGCTTTAAAAGCATCAGATCTGTTGAACAGCTTGCGAAAGGAGCAATTGCAGATGCTTTTTAGAGAAGTGGTGGGATACAAATTAGCCAATAAGATTAGTGCTGAGGTTATTAAGAAAAGAGAGATAACACTCTTTTCAAAGGTAGCCGATTTTTTGGAAGTTTTGGAAAAAGTGAATATGGGGACGAGTCATATTCACTCGGCCACTAAGCCCTTTATGGCTCTACGAATGGCTGTAAATAGCGAACTTGAAAATCTAAAAGAAGCGCTACCCAGGGCTTTTGAAAAGTTAAATACAGGTGGACGCTTAGTAATTATTAGCTTTCACTCTGGTGAAGACAGAATTGTTAAGGAAATATTTAAAGGTTTTGAAGAAAAAAGTGACGGAAAAATAATAACCAAGAAAGCTATTAAACCAAGTCAGAAAGAGATAGCTGTAAATGCAAGGTCGCGAAGTGCCAAGCTTCGTGCTATAGAAAAATTATGAAACGTCGAAATTATTTAAGAAAAAAAACAATTAAAGTTAAGGGAATCAAAATTCCAAAAATATTTTTTATTCTTGTATTTTTGATTTTTATCACTAATATTGCTTTTGGAATCGAGACGTCATCCTATACGGCTGAATTAGTTAATCTTGAAAAACAGGAGCAAGAAATTATTCGAGCCAATAGAACCGTCTCTTCAGAAACAATCCAATCATCCTCCCTAAAGGAATTGTACGATCAGGCCTCAGAGTATGGTTTCCACAAACCACTAAGTGTGGTATATATCACCAAAGAGGAAGTGGTTGCTAAGCTTCCATAAACCAACAAAATGCTACTTAGACACAGAATAGTTTCAATTATATTGCTGCTTGCATTTACGGCTGTTTCAGCAAAGCTTTTTTACTGGCAAGTGATTAAGGGTAAAGCCCTGTCAGTTCAGGCACAGAATCAACATTCTCTTAATGTTTCAATCAAGGCGCCTAGAGGATCTATTCTTTCGTCTGACAAGAATTGGTTAGCAGCCAGAAATGAAGCATGGCTTCTTTTCGCTGATCTAGACAAACTTCAAGGTTCCATCAATGAAATAGCGGACAGGTTAGCCCCAATTACCATTAATGGGGATGATATTGAAGAAATTGGGAAAGATGAATTAATTAATGAAGCCAATAGAATTAAAAATTTACTTACTCGTGACGATGTGGTTTGGGTTCCGATTAAACATAAAATATCAATTACCGATCGAGAAAAAATTGAGGCGTTGCAGATTACGGGTCTCGGATTTGAGCAAGAGGATGATCGGTTCTACCCTGAAGCGTCAGCTGCAGCCCATTTATTAGGATTTGTCGGAAAAGACGAGAGCGGGGAAAATATTGGGTATTTTGGTTTGGAGGGTTACTACAATCTGACGCTGTCAGGGAGAGAAGGGAACTTATTCGGTGAACGTGATGCTCGAGGCTCACCAATACTAATTGGAAAATCATCAGAATATTCAGCGGTTGGAGGGGTAAATTTACTTACTCATATTGATCGGGGAGTGCAATTAATGCTCGAACAAAAACTAGTTGAAGGAATAGAAAAGTATGGTGCAAAAGCAGGAACAGCTATCATAATGGATCCAAAAACAGGTGCGGTGATGGGAATGAGCTCTTATCCCAGTTATGAACCAGCTCGGTATCCACTATATTCAAATGAACTTTTTAAAAACCCAGCCATTTCAGATGGTTTTGAACCAGGATCAATATTTAAGGTGTTGGTGATGGCGGGAGCGCTTGATTCCGGTGATCTTGAACCAGATACAAAATGTGATATTTGTACCGGGTCTGTCAAGATTGACAAGTATACTATTGAAACTTGGGACCGGGAGTATCGACCTGATTCAAGTATGGTTGACGTTATTGTTCATTCTGATAACGTGGGTATGGTTTTTGTCTCTCAGAAATTAGGAATCGAAAAGATGTACGAGTATTTACGAAAATTTGGGATAGGTGAGCAGACCGGAATTGACCTTCAGGGTGAGTTTGCCCCCAAACTTCGAGAGGTTGAAAAGTGGAGTATTGTTGATCTGGCCACTGCCAGCTTTGGTCATGGAATTGCGATTACTCCAATGCAAATGATTCGAGCTGTATCGGCAATTGCCAACAAAGGTAAACTTACAGTTCCCCAGGTTGTTGATAAGCTTTTGATTGACGGTTGGGAAGAAGATGTTGAAATGGGAGAAACCACTCGAGTAATAAGCGATGAGGCGTCAAGAGAGATAACGGCCATGATGGTTGAAGCGGCCAAAAGCGGTGAAGCAAAATGGACTCACTTGAGGGGATTTAATATTGCTGGAAAAACTGGAACAGCTCAAATACCAATTGCAGGACACTATGATGAAGAAAAAACAATTGCCAGTTTCGTGGGATTTGCTCCAGCAGATGATCCAAAATTTGCGATGATAGTAACTCTTAAAGAGCCAAGTTCATCACCGTGGTCTTCAGAAACAGCCGCCCCGCTATGGTATTCAATCGCAAAAGAACTATTTATGTATTTAGGTATACAACCTGTAAGAAATTAATTAAAATGAGCTTTGCATAATAAAGATTGATATAATTAAGTGGCATGGATTTTTCAAACATACTTCCTTTAACGCTGGGGCTAGTAATATTCTCCTTTTTAGTAACCAGTATTTTGGTCGTTCCATTTATTAATCTTTTATATTCGATGAAGCTTACAAGAAGAAAAGAAGCTTCAAAAATCGGGAAAAAATCTCTTTTTGACAAACTTCATGATAAAAAAGCTGGAACCCCCACTGGAGGGGGCGTTTTATTAGTGGGACTAGTAGCTATTTTATTTGCAATCATCTTTCCAATTATTGTTAAGCTTGGCGTTTTTATACACTTAGCCTATGACTTGAAGTACGAAATTATAATTATTTTCTTTACCTTTATTTCATTTGCTCTTTTGGGCTTTCTAGATGACTGGGTCAAAATCTTTTCCAAACCAAGAAAGGGAGCCCTTGGTATGTGGATCGGATTAAGTAGAAGGATTAAATTTGGTTTGCAGTTATTGCTGGCGTTTATCGTTGCGGGAATGATAAAAGTACTATTGGGAATTGATCTCGTGTACATTCCAATAATAGATAAAGTAATTAACTTGGGTTATTGGTATATTCCTTTTGCAGCTTTTATTATTGTATTTTTTGCTAATGCTTTTAACTTTACTGATGGACTGGATGGCTTGGCTTCTGGGCTCTTATTAATTTATCTCATTGTGTTTGGGATTATAGCGGCAGGCAATCTAGATACGCCCCTGGCTGTTTTTATTGCTCTTTGGGTCGGTGTGATTGTCGCTTTTCTGTATTTTAATATTTGGCCGGCTAGAATTTGGCTTGGTGATGCGGGTGCTCTATCTTTCGGTGCGATGATTGCCCTGATTGGTCTTTTGACAGGAAATATTGCTCCAATGTTTGTGGTTGGTGGAATATTTGTTCTCGAAGCTGTTAGTTCTGCGGTCCAAATCATAGGTTGGAAAATACTAAAGCGACCCATTTTCCCTCTTGCTCCAATTCATCACACTTTTTTGGCAATTGGCTGGGAAGAGCCAAAAATTGTCATGCGTGCCTGGTTGGCCGGTGGGATGCTGGCAATCTTCGGGCTGTGGCTGGCAACGATATAACTTGGTACACTATCAGTGTGCGTAGGGTTAAACTCAAGAAACAGAAAAAGAAAATCGATAGAAGACTTCTTGTTCTCACTATTATATTAAGTTTGATTGGTTTTATTGCTATTGCAGACGCTTCAGCTCCAACAGCCATTAGTAATTTTGGAGATAAGTATCACTTTGTAAAGCAACAAATTGTTTGGGGTTTAGGGGGATTTATTGCGCTTATAATTGTTTCCCAGATACATTATTCATTTTGGGGGAAAATTGCTAAGCCATTACTTCTTATTAGCATGATCAGTTTAATACTGGTACTCATCCCTGGTATTGGAACCCAAGCATTGGGGGCAAAAAGGTGGATATTTATTGGAAATGTTTCTATTCAACCATCTGAATTAGTGAAGCTTTCTTTGGCAATATATTTTGCCAAGCTCGCAGAAAAAAATAAGCAAATAGTAGCCTTTCTGGTTCCTTTGGGCATAGTTGCTTTATTAATGATGATTCAGCCAGATCTAGGAACGACGCTTGTGATTGTTTCCTTGGGAATGATTCAAATGTTTGTTTCGGGGGTAGATCTTATAAAGTTTGCCGGCGCCTCAATAATTGGTGTTATTGCATCTGCTCTATTAGTGATTACTTCTGGTTATCGTCGAGAAAGATTCCTTACTTTTCTCGAATCCACAAGAGACCCTCTTGGTAAGTCTTATCACATTCGCCAAGTTTTATTAGCTCTTGGCTCTGGTGGACTTTTTGGGGTGGGAATTGGTCAATCAAGACAAAAATACTTATTTTTACCAGAGGCGGCAACTGATTCGATCTTTGCAGTTATTGCCGAAGAGGTTGGTTTTTTGGGAAGTGTTGTTTTAATCACACTTTTTGTAATGTTTATTCAACGAGGGTTAGCCATTTCCAAAACAGCTCCTGATACTTTTTCAAAAATATTAAGTTTGGGGATAGTTTCTTGGGTAGGAGTTCAAGCAATTATGAATATGGCCTCAATGGTTGCTCTTGTCCCCCTAACTGGTATTCCACTACCTTTCATTTCTTATGGAGGCTCTGCATTGACCACAATACTCATTGCGACTGGTATACTATTAAATGTTTCAAAATATGAGACGCAAAAAAGGGTCAAAGGCAGATAAAATTGTTCTGACTGGTGGGCATGCAGCCACAACGGCAGTGGCAGTGATTGAAGAGATTAAGAAAGATTCTGAAGCACTTTTATGGGAGCTTTATTGGTTGGGTGAAAAATATGCTTTTGAAGGAAAAAAAGCGCTGAGTTTAGAATATCAAGTCTTACCCAAGTTGGGGGTTAATTTTGTGAGCCTTGTTTCTGGAAGACTTCAAAAGCGTTTTACTTTCTGGACAATACCCTCAATTATTAAAATTCCTATCGGGTTTATTCACGCAAGTTTTATTCTTTTGAGGATTCGGCCCAAAGTTGTTTTATCTTTTGGAGGTTTTTCGTCTTTTCCAGTAGTGTTTATTTCTTGGTTGATGAGAGTTCCAGTTATTATTCATGAGCAAACCTCGGCCGTTGGTAGAGCTAACAGATTGGCTTCAGTTTTTGCTATAAAAATTGCTATTTCGAGAGAGTCGAGTAAAAAGTATTTTTCAGTAAAGAAAACTAAGTTAATTGGAAACCCAATATTAAACTCAATCAAAAAAGTTAAGCCAAAAAGTAAGTTACCCTCAAGTCCGAATTTATTTATTACCACTGGATCAAGGGGCTCGGTTCCAGTTAATAAATTAGTTAAGGAAATATTAAAAGAGTTGTTACTTGAGTTTAATGTCTATCATCAGACAGGCCCTATAAACTTTGAAGACTTTTCTACCCTTAAAAGTACTCTTCCGCTTGAACTTCGAAATAAGTATAATCCTCGATCAACGATTGATCCGTTTGAAATGCATGAATACTATCGAGAGTCAGATATCATTGTGGCTCGCGCTGGCGCCAACACTGTTTCAGAAATAATTGCAATAAAACGACCTGCTATATTAATACCCTTGCCCTTTGCTCATTTAAACGAACAGACTTTGAATGCCAAAGTTGCTCAGAGAACCAAGATTGTTACGCTTCTTAATCAAGAAACACTAACTTCGAAAAATCTTCTTAAGGAAATTCGCAACATCAGAAATAGTTGGGAAAAACTTATTTCTTCTCACGAAAAAATTGATATTGAGGACAATAAAGCTGCTTCAAGACTGGTAAGCCTTTTAAAGGAGGAGATCTAATGTGGTTTTGCTAAAAAAAGCTTTACCGATTTTTATAGGACTAATTATTGTTTTACCCTTTCTTCTAATTCCTCGGCGAATTATCATTAATAAATTTTCTTGCAGTAATCAATTTGGTCCGTGTAGCGAAGCGGTATTGAATTTACTTAATGACGCAAATACAGGTAATCTTAATCTACTTAAGGCAAAACAAAATGTTGAAAATGTACTGGAAAGCGAAGTCCTAATCAAAAGTTTTGCCACCCAATACAAGTTTCCGGATGTGTTAGAAGTCTTTGTCTTTGAAAGAAAGTCAGCCTATGCTCTGATGTCTGGTAACGAAAGTATTTTATTGATTGATAAAGAAGGATATGTTATTTCAATAACTGATGAAACTGGTTTACCAAATTTAAAAGACGAAACACTTACTTTAGATGTTGGAGAAAAGGTAGATGACCAAAGATTATTTGCTTTGGAGGTCTATTTAGTTACTTACTCAAATTATCAGATTGAGGAAGCCAATCTTTATTCTGACCGATTAGTGATTGAATTAGACACTAACCTTACTGTAATATTTCCCCTAGAAGGAAGCAGGGATGTTCTTTTGGGGTCTTTAAGGCTTATATTAGCAGAATTGAACAACGAAAATATTAACACTGATGCAGCCGAAAGAGGTAGAATTAGGACTATAGACTTGAGATTTGAAAATCCCGTTTTAAAATATAAATAAAGATGTCAAAAAGTAGATTAGTTGCTGCCATTGAGCTTGGGTCCTCGAAGATATCAACCCTTATTGCTCAAGTTCAAACAGATCCAATTAGTTTTGAGAATACAATTAATATTGTTGGTGTTTCTTCAATTGATTCAAAAGGAATTAAAAAAGGTCAAATTGTTAATATTGAAGAGGTTGTTGAGGCTACTATTTCCTCGGTTGAGGCAGCCGAGAGAATGGCCGGCTACAATCTTGATAGTGCATTCATAGCCTTGGGTGGAGCTCATGTTACTTCACAAAATACCCATGGAGTTGTGGCAGTTTCTGATCCAGATGGGGAAATATCACCAGAAGATGTTGATCGAGTAATTGAAGCAGCTTCAGCAGTTTCTTTGCCTGCGTCAAGAGAAGTCGTTCATGTGCTCCCTCGAGAGTTTGTTGTTGACGGCGAAGCAGGTGTTCGGTACCCAGTCGGCATGAGTGGTGTTAGGTTGGAGGTTGAAACTCATTTAATCTCGGCATCCGGTGCTGCTATTAAAAATCTTGAAAAAGCCCTAAATGAAGTGGGGGTAAAAATTGAAGACCTTGTTTTTAGTGGTGTGGCTGCAGCTGAATCAACTCTTACGAAAACAGAAAAAGAATTAGGTTGTGTATTAGTGGATGTTGGTGGAGGAACAACCTCAATTGCCGCTTTTGTTGAAGGATCACTCGCTTATTCGGGCGTTATTCCGATTGGGGCAAGAAATGTTACTAATGATTTAGCAATAGGCTTAAGAGTTTCTCTTGAATCTGCTGAAAAAATAAAGTTAGCGTTGTCAGAGCCTGGTAGTAAGAAAAAGTCTGATGAAGATAACGATCAAATGGATTTGGAGCGGTTAAACGTTCCTGAACTTAAAAAAGTTTCCAAAAAAACTCTAACGGGTGGAATTGTTAGACCAAGATTAAACGAAATATTTACAATGGTTAAATTAGAGCTTGATAAAGCAGGGCTTTCAACCAGGGTCCCTTCAGGTGTAGTTATAACAGGTGGTGGAGCTGAAACGGTCGAAGCCTATGAATCTGCCAAAAGAATGCTCGCTTTACCGGTAAGAATTGGGAAGCCAAAAGGTGTTGGTGGGTTGATTGATGACGTGATTAATCCTTCGTTTGCAGTACCCATTGGCCTTATCATTTATGGCTCAAGTCAAGAGGAATCGGAGTCCTTGACAAGGTTAAGCAAAAAGATCAAACTACCAACCAAAGGCGTAGCCGGAAAATTTATTAGCACAATTCGTGATCTTTTGCCCTAAAACTTGCCCAAAGATACTGCCTCTAGTAAAATCTGCCTACGTATTTAGTTATGGCACTTGTTAAACCAGATTCAGCAAGAATTGCAAAGATAAAAGTGGTTGGTATTGGTGGTGGTGGCGGGAACGCTGTCTCCTCAATGGTCGAGAATGAAACTGTACTGGGTGTTGAATTTATTGCCGCAAATACTGATGCTCAAGTGCTTCTTCAAAACAAAGCCCCAACTAAGCTTCAAATTGGCGAAAAGTTAACAAAAGGCTTGGGTGTTGGGGGTAATCCTGAAATTGGAGCAAAAGCTGCTCAAGAATCAGTTGAGAAAATTAAAGAGTTATTAGTTGACTCTGATATGGTTTTCATTACGGCAGGAATGGGTGGGGGAACTGGTACAGGAGCTGCTCCAGTTATTGCTCGTTTGGCAAGAGAAGTGGGGGCACTAACAGTTGGTGTTGTAACGAAGCCGTTTACTTTCGAAGGAACCAGAAGATCAGTAATTGCGGAAGAGGGGATAGATAAGTTACGTGAGGAAGTGGATACTTTAATCGTTATTCCAAACCAACGCTTAATGGATGTTATTGATAAGAAAATGACGCTAATTGAAGCTTTTAAGGTGGCTGACTCAGTTCTTGGCCATGCTGTAGGAGGAATAGGAGATATTATTACTACCCCAGGACTCGTAAACGTCGACTTTGCCGACGTCAAGACCATTATGAAAGACGCTGGTACAGCTCTTCTTGGAATTGGAACAGGTGTTGGAGAAAATAGAGCCCAAATGGCAGCAAGAGCTGCTATTCAGTCACCTTTACTTGACCTTTCGATTGAAGGAGCCAGAGGAGTACTCTTCAATATAGCGGGTGGAGCTGATCTAACCATGTTCGAAGTTGATGAAGCCGCAAAAGCTATTTCACAATCTGCAGATCCTGATGCCAATATTATTTTTGGAGCCGTTGTTAAGGAAGATCTTTCTGATCAAATTAGAATTACAGTTATAGCCACCGGTTTTGACGAAACAAGGGCAAGACTTGCTCAACTTACCCAAGATCCTCGACCAAAGCCTGCTGTATCGGGCCTTGTTGGTGAAGCCCCTGAAGTTAAAAACAAAGTTGATGATGAAGGCACTCAAGAGCAACCACCCAGGATAGAAGAGGATGAGATTAAAACAAAGCAGATTGAAGAAGAGGTTCCATTGGAAGATGAAAAACCTGAAAAAGATACTTTTGGAGAAAAATTTGAAATCCCCGCATTTCTTCGTAAAATACATTAAATAACTTGACCTATTATAGGGTATTTGTTACACTGTCCATTAGGTAGGCGTTGCGTGAGCTTAATTTTCAGGTCGATCCGATGCTGACAGCCTGGGCTAGGTTTAAGCTTGATATCGGATTTTCGTCCGGAGTGGCATGACCAAAGCGCGCTTGACGGCCCCGCAGCATTGAATGACAGGGCTTTTTACCCGAAGAAATCATGAGATGTCTGTGATAGGCGCAGCGACTACCTATTTTTAAGATACCAGGAGGCTCGGAATGATGAAAAGATCAAATTGATCAATTCATAAAAAATCATTCCAATAAAAGAGCCTCCTGTAAGTATTTTTCTTCACAATAATCCTCACTTTAAGGTAAAATAGCTTTTAGCCATGGTAAATTCCAGAAAACCTAATAAGGGGCCTTTTTTTGAATCAGTTGATACAAAAGTAGATTTTCCCCAGATGGAGAGGGAATTGCTGTCCCATTGGTACAAATCTGGGATTGTCGATAAATACTTACACAGAAACGATTCTTCAAAAAAACGATTTTCTTTTATGGACGGACCAATAACGGCAAATAATCCAATGGGGGCACATCATGCTTGGAGTCGAACTTTTAAGGATCTTTGGCAACGCTATAAAAATATGCAAGGGTATAAACAGCGATTCCAGAATGGTTTTGACTCACAGGGTCTGTGGGTTGAGGTAGAAGTAGAAAAAGAATTAGGATTTAGGAACAAAAAAGATATTGAAAATTATGGTATCGCTGAATTTGTTCAGAAATGTAAAGATAGAGTAGAAAAGTTTGCTTCTCTTCAGACTGAGCAATCAAAACGCTTAGGTTACTTCATGGATTGGGATAATTCTTATTTCACAATGAGTGATGCCAATAATTATATGATTTGGCATTTTATAAAGGTATGTCATGAGAATAACTGGTTATATAAAGGCAATGAGTCAGTACCTTGGTGTCCAAGATGCGAGACTGCTATTAGCCAGCATGAGATGTTAACCGAAGACTATAAGGAAGTGGTCCATGAAGCAATCACTTTTGAACTCCCACTAGAAGGTCGCGATCGAGAATTTTTACTAGTCTGGACAACGACTCCTTGGACACTACCTGCCAATATTGCGGTGGCAGTTGATAAAAAGATTGAATACGTTTTAGTTAGGGGAACAACGGGTGACAAATATTGGGTCGCCAGTGATGCAAAAGACCGAGTATTAGGTAATGACGCAAAAGTATTGAAGACTGTTAAGGGAAGTGAACTTGTCGGTTTAAAATATAAAGGACCATTTGACCACTTACCAGCAGTAGCTAAGGTAGCCAAAGAAACTCCCGATAAGTTTCACACCATTATTGCTACAGACGAACGAATCATGCCAATTACAACCACCGAAGGAACGGGTATGGTTCATACAGCAGTAAGTGCTGGAACTGAAGACTTTCGACTGGGTAAAAAGTTAGGTCTCCCCATGATTCCAGTTATTGCTGATAACGCCGATTATTTAGAAGGATTTGGCGAGTTTAGTGGAAAAAATGCCAAGAAAAATCCTCGAGTTATTCTTGACTTTTTAGAGGCCGAAGATAAAAAACCTGGAAACGATTGGGTTTTTGACATTGAGAAATATCGCCATCGATATCCGGGTTGTTGGCGCTGCAAAAAGGAACTTGTGTGGAAAGTTACCAAGGAATGGTATATCGCTATGGACAAAGGTAAACCAACTCTTCGAGAAAAAATGATTGAGGTTGCCAAGAAAATCACCTGGATTCCCGAGTTTGGTTTAAAGCGCGAACTTGATTGGTTGAACAACATGCAAGATTGGCTAATAAGTAAAAAGAATCGATATTGGGGTCTGTGTCTACCAATTTGGGAATGTGATAAGTGTGAACATTTTGAAGTTATTGGAGGATATGAAGATTTAAAGAAAAAAGCTACTTCAGGCTGGAGTCAATTTAAGGACAAAAGCCCACATAAACCATTTTTGGATAAAGTAAAACTGAATTGTCCGAAGTGCAAATCCGAAATGACTAGAATTGAGCCGGTTGGTAATCCTTGGCTTGATGCTGGTATTGTTTCTTTCTCTACAATAACTAAAGACAATAAAGGAAAGCCTTTGTACCAGGTAGATAAAAGTGAGTGGGAAAAATGGTTTCCTGCGGATTTCATTACCGAAAGCTTTCCGGGTCAATTTAAGAATTGGTTTTATTCAATGATTGCCATGAGTACTGTTCTTGAGAACAGAGAGCCATATAAAACGGTTCTTGGTTTTGCTACAGTTTTGGACGAGAGGGGGAAGGGGATGCATAAGTCGACTGGAAATATGATTGAATTCAATGAAGGAGCTGACAAAATTGGAGTTGACGTCATGCGATGGATGTATATTAATCAAGATCCACGTCAAAATCTGCTTTTTGGTTTTCAAGTTGCGGATGAGATCAGAAGACAATTTCATCTAATACTTTGGAATGTTTACAACTTCTTTATAACTTATGCCAATCTTGATGAATGGAAACCAACAAAAAGCAAGAAATCTCCAACTTCAAATCCACTAGATAAATGGATACTGGCAAGATTAACTGAAACCATAAACTCTGTAACAAAGGGACTCGATAGTTATGATCAGCACTCTTCAGCCGAAGCATTGGAAAATTTTGTTGACGATTTATCACGTTGGTATATTCGTAGAAGTAGAGACAGAGTTGGTTTATCGGTAAAAGGTGGTAAAGATAAGGAAGGTTTTTATGAAACAACTTTTCATTGCCTTGTCTCTTTATCTAAATTACTGGCTCCTTTAACACCTTTTCTTGCGGATGTAATTTTTACCAATCTTACAAAAGAAGAATCAGTCCACTTAAGTGATTGGCCAAAAGTTGAAAAACTTTCAACAGAAGAACTTGCATTAATTACTCAGATGAAAAAAGTGCGAGAAGTTGTTGAGTTGGCGCATTCTGCTAGAAAACAAAAACAGGTTCCAGTTAGACAACCACTAGCGAGTATTAAAGTAACAAGTAAAGCCGAAAAAATACCGGCAGGTCTTTTGACCATACTAATGGACGAAACAAATATTAAAGATGTTCAATGGAAAAAGGGCAACAAACTTGAAGTTAAATTAGACTTTAAAATTACTCCCGAGCTTAAAGCGGAAGCCGAAGCAAGAGAGTTAGTTCGTGAGATTCAAAAAGAACGCAGAAGGTTGGGAGTTCAACTAACAGATAAAATTATTGTTAGCTGTGGGAAATTGCCAGATACAAAGGAATTATTAGAGTGGGTGAAGGCAAAAACTTTAGCGGATTCAATTACAGAAGGTAAATTTAAGGTGACTAAGGTAAAATAGTCCTGATGGAAAACGTTCTTAAACCTCCAAAGCAGGATTTAATTTTTGTTCTTTCAATTATTACGCTCACTGTATTAAGTACAATTGTTCTTCGGTCAATTGAGCCATCAATATATCCAAACTACTACATATATTTAGTATTGGGTTTTGTTATCTTTTATTTTTTCTCAAGAATAGACTTTATTGTGATTTCCGCTTTTTATAAGCAACTATTTTATTTTTCGTTGTTTTTATTGATATTACCCCTTTTAATCGGTCAGGTAACTAGAGGAGCTGTCAGATGGATTCCTATTGGGTCTATTACACTTCAGCCCTCTGAAATCGTTCGGCCTCTTCTGCTTGTTTTTTTTGCTAAATATGTGACGCTTAAAAAACCCGATCATAGAAAATTACTTAAGTCTTTTGGAATATTTTTGATTCCATTCTTCCTTATTTTGGTTCAGCCCTCACTTGGAATCGCTTTAATTACAGGGATTGGTTTTTTAGGAATAATTCTATCAGCTGATTTTCCAAAGAAACAACTGCTTATCCTTGCATTAGTGGTATTGGCAGTTATGCCAATTGGTTGGACACTTCTTGCTCCTTACCAACAACTTCGGGTAATAACATTCTTGGATCCAGCAAAGGACCCTTTGGGAGCAGGCTACAACAGCATCCAGTCAATGATATCTGTTGGAGCGGGAGGGCTTACAGGACGCGGTTTGGGGAAAGGAATTCAAACCCAACTCCACTTTTTGCCCGAAAAACACACTGACTTTATTTTTGCTGCAGTTTCAGAAGAAATGGGTTTTATTGGTGCAATCTTTTTAATTATTTTTTTGTTTTTAGTTTTCTGGCGCATGATCTCGTTTTTAGAAAGAGCTAAAGATCATGCATCAAGAGCTTATATGTCTGGATTTATTCTCATGCTTTTGGCTCAATCTATTATTCACATTGCCATGAACATGGCGTTATTGCCAATTACTGGAGTACCACTCCCTCTTGTTTCTGCAGGTGGTTCTTCATTTTTGGCAACAATGATGGGGTTAGGAATTGCAGTTGGTGCAAGAAAAGTTTAAGTAAAACCCTTGTTTTTGGGCTAATATAGCTTTAAAATACACTTTGTATGAAATACGCAGTAATTAGAATTAAAGGAAATCAATTTAAAGTCGAAGAAGGGAAGGAATATTTGATCGATAAGATCGATCCTAAAGAGCTCAAACCCGAAGTATTGTTGGTTGTTGATGGGAAAAAAGCGGCTGTGGGGAACCCTGTTGTTGCTAAGGCAACTGTTAAAATAAAAGTTCTTGCTGAAGAAGAAAAAGGTAAAAAACTTCATGTTAAAAAATTCAAAGCAAAATCTCGATATCGCAGGAAAATTGGGTTCAGGCCAATTTTCACTCGTATAAAAGTCGAAAAGATTTCCTAACAAATAAAGCTTTAAAGGTGGGACCTCAAAAGGCTGCTTCAGAATATATCAAACTATAAGTTATTGGTCTCTTGACAGCTGTGAAAATATCACATATATTGAGTTGTAGTTATGGCAAAGAAGAAACAAGGTGGAAAAACAAGGCAACAAACGCGTACTAACCCCAAAATGCTTGGTGTAAAGGTTTCTGATGGTCAATCTGTTCCAGCAGGTTCAATATTGATGCGTCAAAGGGGAACAAAGTTTCATGCAGGAGAAGGAGTAAAAGTTGGTAGAGATCACAGCCTTTTTGCTTTAAAAACTGGAACTGTAAAGTTTGGAAAAAAGCTGGGGAAGAAAGTAATTTCTATTCTTACAAATTAATATGGCCGAAGAAATATTAGAAATCGAAGTTGGACAACTAGAATCAAATCCACTTCAGCCTAGAGGCTCGATTACACCAGAATCATTAGTCGATTTAGTCGATTCCATTAAAGAGCATGGTATTTTAGAGCCACTTGTCATCGCAAAGACTCCAGCAGGATATCAAATAATAGCAGGTGAAAGGCGTTGGAGAGCCTCAAAATTAGCAGGATTACCTAAAGTCCCAGTCGTAATTCGTGAAACTTCACCAAGGGGAATGCTTGAGATGGCTTTAGTTGAAAACGTCCAAAGGGTAGATCTGAACCCACTTGATCGGGCAAGAGGATTTGAGCGCCTTCAAAACGAATTTGGCCTAACCACTTCAGAAATCGCGGTAAAAATAGGAAAATCCGTGGCTTATGTTTCAAACTCTCTTAGATTATTAACCTTACCAGATGCACTTAAAGATGGTTTGCTGTCAGGATTAATCACCGAAGGTCATGCAAGAGCTTTAGCTGCTATTGATGATCAAAACTTGATGGTTGAGGCATACAAGATTGTGCTTCGAGAGAGTGGTTCAGTCAGGCGTGCCGAAGAGTTGGCCCGAAGAATGAAGCATAAATCAAAGCAACCTTTAAAAAAATCAACGAGCAAGTCTCAACTCAGAATTGTTTCTGAGGAAATTGATAAGATGCAAGACGATATGCTAAAAGTCTTTGTTAATAAAGAAGACAAGAATGGAAAAACAACAAAGGTAAAACTTGTTCGATCAAGAAGAGAGACAAGAATTAACCTAACTTTTAAGGGTGGACTTGAAGAAACGGAAGATCGACTTCAAAAACTATACAAAGCTTTAACTAAATAACTAATAGTTAACTTCTTGAATAAATCCTATTTCACTAACTGGCCAATAAACAACCCATGCACGGCCTGTAATAGAGCTTTTTTCAATTGGACCAAAAGCACGAGAGTCAGAAGAATGTGGTCTATTGTCGCCAGCAACAAAATATGATTCATCAGATACAGTGATTTGATTTCCTTCTGTCAAAAAGCTAATACCAAGAGTTAGTACAGATGGATCTAAGTAGTCAACTTCATTGAGTTTCAAGCCATTTATAAAAATAGAACCATTACTTAAAGAAACTTTTTCACCAGGAAGGCCAATTATTCTTTTTATGAACTCTTCACCTTGACTGCCAGGTGGTTTAAAGACAATAACATCCCCTCTTTCTGGTTCTCGAAATCGATAAGTTACTTTATCAGTGAGCAAGAATTCCCCGTCTGGGAAGTTCGGCTGCATACTATTTCCCTTTATTTTATGAGGTTGTAAGATAAGAAGATAAATAAATAAGAAGATGGCCACAGAAAAAACAACTACTTGAATGATATCTAAAAAAAAGCTGCCGAGTCTTTTCAGCATATCTTAATTATATTGATGATGTTTATAGCTTAGCAAGGGCAATTTATTTAAGGATGACGTCGTGAGAACCACTTTCCCGGACACCTGAACTAGTAATTCTTACAAACTTAGCTTTTTTCCAAAACTCATTAATGTTTTTTGCCCCGGCATAGGAAAAACCTGATCGAATATTGGCTGCTGTATACTCAAGAATAGGTTTAACGGGCCCTTTATAGGGAACTAGACTTTCGACCCCTTCAATGTGTTTTTCATAGGTTTTCGATAGATTGTTATTTTTTTTGGCGTGCTTTTTCTTTTCTGCTATAGAGGTTGATGCGTTATATTCCTTATACATTTTCCCCCTTCTTTTTACTAGTTTTCCAGGCGCTTCATCTGTGCCGGCAAATTGACTTCCAGCAACAACGGCTGATGCCCCTGCCGCTAATCCTTTGACAACGTCACCTGAATTTTTAGTACCACCCTCACAAATTATGGTTTTTCTCATTTCTCTAGCTGCCCTTGCTGTTTCCATGACAGCTGTTATTTGGGGGACACCCACTCCAGTTTGTGTTCGGGTAATACAGATTGTTCCAGGACCCACCCCGGCTCTAACTGTATTTGCTCCAGCTTTGAATAGATCTTTCGCACCTTGGTATGTGGCCACCATTCCGGTTTGAAGATCAGTGTATCTACCAAACATTTGCTTTAGTTTTTTTGTGGTATCGATTGCTTTTTGCATATGGCCGTGTGCCACATCAAGGGTAATTACATCAGCCCCCGCCTTAACCAACTTTTTTGCTCTTTCAATACTTCCGTTTCGAAGTCCAACTGCCGCGCCAACTATTACATTTTTCTTTTTAACAGCTGAAACCATGTCTGCTTGTTTTTCAGCAGAAATAAATCTTGGTAAATAACCCATACTACCGAGTTTTCCTAGAGCAACACAAAGCTTTACACCAGTCACGTCAGTCATGTGCATACTCATGAAGGGTACGGTTAACACAATTCTTTTTGAAAGTTTAGTAGTCAAATCTACTTCACTACGACTACTTATTCTTGAGCGTTGAGGAACGATTAGGACGTCATCATATGCAAGAGCCAGAGGCGGGATGTAGTTTTTTGCACCCATGAAAATAACAAGTTTCACTCTACCGAAAAATATATGTTGATGTCAATCCTGTAAAAGAAAGGCACGAAATGATAGAATTTAGGGTTAAGAATAGGGTTGTGTAGCTCAGTTGGCCAGAGCGCTGCATTCACATTGCAGAGGTCACAGGTTCGAGCCCTGTCACAACCACTTGAACAATAATCCCCATATTTTGTAATTATCTCTATTTAGGGGTAAAATAGCCCCACACTTTTACATAGCCGCTTCGTCAAAGGTGAATACTTTTGGAAGGAGAAGCATCATGAAAAAGCTAGTCTGGTTGTTGTACCCTGTTTTATTAGCAGTTGTTCTTTTTGGATGTGGTGGTTGCAAAACCCGATCCGGTAAGTGTAACTGTGAATGCAGGGAAGAGTGGATTAAAAAACACAGGTGCTCAGAATGTCACCATCTTGTCTTTTAATCCATAACATATACAACCGAACCGACCGCCTTTAATGTTTACGCATATTGGCGGTCTGTTTTATTTACACAGCTTATTGATTTTCAGAATTATATTTTATTGTTCTATACCCAGAGAAAACTTGGTTTCAATCCGTAACTCGTTGGGTCCCTTGTTTAGGAAATACTTGACCTGTTGTTGGGGGCAATTCATACTTGCCTGATAGACTTCAATTATGAATTTATCAAATGCAGGACTGCAAATTGAAATGCAGCGTGTTTTGCTGGCGAATCAAAAAAAGTATATTGAATTGGCTCGACTTTATGGTAATAAATATACAGGGTTAAGGAATCCTAATACCAAAAAATTTTGGAACAGTTCACATAAAGGATTAAAAAAACAAGGTTTATTAGAAAAAGACAAGTTGTTGTTGATTTTGGATTGGCTTCATAACAAGGGGGGAAACATCCTTGATATCGGTTTCGGAAGAGGAGAATTATTACAAGCAGCATTGAAGACTCGTCGTTTCAGATTGTACGGCATAGATATTTCTGAAGTTGCCGTAAATGAGGCAGGGCGAAAATTAAAAGGAGAATTTAAAATAGGAAGAGCAAATAAATTGCTTTATGGAGCAAATAAATTTGATATTATCGTTGCATTAGAATTACTAGAGCATGTTTCCCCAGATCATACATTTCTGGTATTAAAAGAAATAAAAAGAGTACTTAAAAAGTCTGGATCACTTATAATAAGCGTACCGTTAAACGAAGATTTGAAGAATTCGTATATATTAAGCGGACATGTCCGAAGCTACACATCGGAATTAATAAGAGCAGAGATGAATATTGCTGGCTTTAAAGTGTTGAAAGAAAAACACTTTTATGCGTTTAAGAAATGGTATGGTCTAAAGAAAATTCTCCGGAGGTTAATATTAAAAACTCGTTGGAAGCCGAATAATATACTATTGTTGTTACAGAAAAAGTGAGTTGACAGGCACGGTAGCTATAGGCTAGACTTGGGCGACATTGAAAAATGTTAAGGCGGTTACTATTTGCGAGTAACTGGTTTCTAACCAGCAGTAATTTGCTGGTTTTTTATTGGAAGTGAGTATTTTATGGCAGCGAAAGAAAAAGAAAATGAAACAAAACCTGTAGTTGGGTATATGAAACATGTAGGACAGGGATGTTGGGAAGGGAATCGTACTTATAATACAGCTGTTGATGAACATCTTTGGCCTGAAAAGAAAGTAGAGAAAAAAGATGAGTCTTCTTCTGATGAGTAATGTTAAACTTAGGGCATGAAGATCCTGATGTTCTCCAGGTTATTCCACCCACACATTGGAGGAGTTGAGAAACATGTTTTAGAAATCTCCAAGAGACTAGTAAAAAAGGGGCACGATGTTATTATCTTCACGGAAAAATATAACTCTAAACTCAGTATTTCAGAGATTTTTCAGGGTGCAAGGATTATTCGTATTGCGTATCCAAAAACAAAGTATTTTGGCTTACTAAAAATTTGGTCAGAACTTTGGAAAAGATTTGATTTGATTAAGAAGGTTGATATTGTTCACTGCCACGATGTCTTTGTTTGGTATTTACCCTTTCGCCTTCTTTTCCCTAGAAAAAAGATTTACACGACTTTCCATGGCTGGGAAGGTAAGTATCCAATACCATTCATAAACAAAATGCATAAAAAACTCGCTAATGTGTTATCAGTAGGATCGATTAGTATAGGCAAATATATTCAAAAGTATTATGGAGTTACATCTAACACAATTAGTTATGGCGCAGTAGATGTTTTAATTAAACATACTTTTGGAAAAAAGAAAGGAGTGGTGTTTGTGGGAAGGCTAGACGGTGATACAGGATTGCCTGGATTCTTAAAAGATATTGAGAAAGGAAAGTATAAAGATACTAATATTAAATTTGTGGGTGATGGTAACTTGCGGGAAGAGTGTCAAAAATACGGTAGAGTATATGGTTTTGTTACCAATATAAATCCTTTTTTAAGGAAGGCAAAGGTATGTGTTCCTGCAGGATATTTAACCGCTCTATCTGCTATGGCCAATAATTGTAAAGTAAAAGTTTATCCACATAACGAGCTAAAGCATGATTACTGGGAAGATGCTCCCTTTTATAAATACATTAAAGACAATGATGTGAAGGGGGCTTATAATTGGGCCAAGAAGCAAACATGGGAAAAGCTATTAAAGACATATTTGGTGCTTTGGAAAGTCGAGAAGTAACAACAAAGATAGGCTTATCACTCTTTTTCTTTGTTTTATTGTATTTTTTGTATCAGGCTTTGACGACCAACCCAATGGGTATAGGAGAAATGGACAGCCTTACCTACCATATTCCAATTGCTAAGGAGTTTGCGAGAGGTAATTTTTTTCCACCCGATCTTCCAGGAGGTTTAGGATATTATCCAGCGATTGGTGAATTAATGCTGGCTATCCAATTGATACTGAAAATCCCCCTCGGGTTTTACAATATTATTGGAGTAATTGCGCTTTTTTCAATCTGCCATATATTAGCAAAAAGATTTGGTTTAAAAACAGAATTATCAATTGTTTTTGCGGTTTCTATTTGTCTATTAAACAGTGTTATAAGGTTGATTCCAGCCCAAAAGAATGACATTTGGCTATTGGTGTTTTTCCTTACTACACTATATTTACTTTATAAACCAGGTAAAACAATTAAATATTTTCTAACTTTAGGTATGAGTATAGGGTTATTAGTTGGGGTTAAGTACTCGGGAAAGTTGTTCGCTTTAATATTACTGCTTGTGTTGGGTAGAAAAGTGCTAAGAGACTTAAATGGTAAAAGATTAATTGCAATATTGATCCCCATCGCTCTGTTGGGCGCCTCTTGGTATATACGAAATTTTTTCTTAACGGGAAATCCTTTTTATCCAGGCAATATATTGGGCTTTATCGGTCATTCTGACTTTTATGCAATTTCAGCTTTGTCTGCAATCAAATCGCCTGGGGGACCGTTGTTATTTATTGAGGCACTGTTTTCTGAATACTTGCTCTGGGCACTAATACCTGTTGTCCTACTATATGTATACGTCAAAGATAAGAAGCTTTTAAGGAAAGCAGCTCCAATTATTGTAATTGGACTGTTGTCAACGCTATTGTATTTATTTCTACCATCTGACTTTGCAAGGCAAGGTATGACTTCAAACTTGCGGTTTATGCAGCCTGCGATGACCGCTTTTATTCTTTCAGTGTTCTTGATATTTAAAGAAAGCAATAAAGAATTAAGTATATTGGCTATATTGGGTTCGGCTGCAGTGTTAACAAACTTAGATTATTATCCAAAATTAGTAAGTATCTGGTTAATTTTGGTGGCCCTTATCATGTACTGGAAAGGCAGGGGGATATTTATCGTTAAAGGAGAGAAAAAATGAAGGTAAGTGTAGCGGTAACGGTTCTAAACGAAGAAAAAACAGTGGCCAATCTTCTAAAAGCACTATTGACTCAAAGCAAAAAACCCGACGAAATAGTAATTGTTGATGCAGGTTCGAGAGATAAAACAAGACTGATAATTCGTCATTTTCAGAAAAAAGATAAGAGAATTAAGTTATTGTGGAAAAAAGGGTGTAGTCGAGCCGAGGGGCGAAACTTGGGTGTAGAAGTAGCTCGAAGTGAAGTCATAGCCATGACTGATGCAGGCTGTATTCCCCAAAAACATTGGTTAAAAAGAATAACTTCACCTTTTAAAGTAAATCAAGTCGGAGCTGTGGCTGGATTTTATAAAATGACAGGGGATAGCCCTGTGCAACAAGCCTTTTCAGTCTTTTTGGGCACATTACCAGATGACTTTGATATTAAGTTTTTACCCTCAACGCGTTCAATAGCTTTTCGAAAAAGCGTTTGGCAAGAGGTGGGGGGATTCGATGAGAATTTAGATGATACGGCGGAAGATACCATATTTAATCACAAACTAACAAAAAATGGTGTGAAACTTGCTCGCGTGAAAACAGCCAGGGTAGAGTGGGGGATGCCAGAAACACTGGAGGCTGGAATTAAGAAGATGCATGATTACGCAAAGGGTGATGCGAAATCAAAATTATGGTTTCATTCAGGTAAATTGTTTGCGTCGCACAATATTCGTATATTATTGATCTTTGCTCGTTATATATTTGGTCTGTGGCTTATAACAAAGGCTATAACCGCTCCCCTTTTATGGAGCCTTGCTTTAATATTTTTTGTTATTTATTTATTGTTTGCTTTTAGAAAAGTTTATTTGAGGTTCAGGAGTTTTGAAGTTGGATTATGGGGAATTGCCATACAATTTATTTCTGACATTGCAGTGATGAGCGGGTTTATTAAGGGATTAATCCACAAAAAAGGCTCTTGAGTTTTTTAAGGTTTCCCCCTCAAGAGCGATTCTTTTTGTAGACTAAACGATTTTGTTTTAATTGCGTTTAATTATGATCGTTTACAGCCTAGTAATACTTATGGCCTTTACTATTGTTGTGATTTCACATTATTCCAGCGCAACGTAGCACGATTACAGCAACAGATGCTGTGAAGGAAATAAGGCCAAGTACACCGACGATGTGGATAAAGACCTTCCAAAAAAGAGGTTCGTCTATTAATATCCCTTTTGGTATTATCAGGAACCATAGTCCCGCCATTCCGCTAAATACTATAAATAGCATCGGGCCAGCAGATTCAAGTTCGGAACCCAGTTTTCCAAACGAGATGCATACTGAGATGAACATCAAAAATAGTAATAAACAGAAGGCGACACGCCATTGATGTTTGAGTTTGAGTTTCATTTTTTCCTCCTTTCGGAAAAATGATAATTAGTTGATTATCTGAGATCCTTACACATTGTGGCAAACCCCACGATAAACGTGATGATGAAGGTAAAAAAGGAAAAAACGTAAAAATATCCTCGTTTTATTCCTAATTCATCTTCGGAGTCAATTTTATAGAGACCCCTTAAACCCAATGCAGCAAAAAACATCAAGACGAATGGTAAGAACATGCCGATTAGATTGAAGAAAAGCATATCTAACCATGCCAAGACTGTTATTATTGCCGAAAGAACGATAAAGTTGTGATATTTCTTTTCAGGTTTCATCGTTTTCTTCCTTGGGTGGCTTGTTGATTTGGAAAATTAGGTAAATGCATCCGCCTGCACCCAATACTCCAATAACCAATGTGGAATAGTAGTACCCACACTCATTAATCAAGTTTTTGTTGTTTTGACAAAACTCATTAACAGTGACTAATCCCAACAAAGTAACAGCGGCAAATACAAGAAAAGCAATGCCTAAAAGAATGGTTTTGATTTTGTTCATAATACTTACTCCTTGTTTTTAAGATCTCTATTGAATAATAGATACATTGATGCCAGGGTGGCAATGCCGGCTGATAAGGAAAAGCCTGCGAGTGCTCTACTGCAAACACCAGGGGCATCAATTTGAATTTGGCAGTAATCAGAAAGGATTGTGTTTGTATTTAGAATCGCGGCAATGATGGAAATCACAATTGTAATGCATGCTACTAGTTTCCAACTTATTATGTTTTGCTTTAAGCTCATTTTCCATAATCTCCTTAAATAGTTTCGTTATTATTTGAATTATTAAATTGTTAAGCTGCGGTGTTAGCTTTGATGCTATGGCCACAAGTATATCAATTTGATGCTTTTTTCACAAACTATGGGCGATAAATCTTTAAACGGGGCTTGTTGCGTTGTAGAATACGGTTGTGGGATATAAAAAAGAGACAGTTAGAGGTATTTCCTGGATGGGGGGTTTGCGAGGTATTAGCCGTGGCCTTGTTTTTGTCAAAATTGCCATTTTAGCAAGACTACTGAGTCCTTCTGAATTTGGTTTATTTGGAATTGCAACTTTATCCTTGGCCTTTTTAGAGATATTTACCGAAACAGGGATTAATATCTTTCTAGTTCAAGAAAAGGAGAAAATAGACAAATATTTAGATTCTGCCTGGGTAATCTCAATTATTCGAGGGATATTAATCTCAGGATTATTATTTTTAGGAAGTAGCGTAATTTCAAGGTTTTTTGATTCAGAAAATTCAGTAAACCTAATTCGCTTAATCGCCGTTATTCCACTTATAAGAGGTTTTATTAATCCTTCAATTATTAAATTTCAGAAAAATCTAGAATTTAATCGTGAATTTTGGTTTAGATTCACGCTTTCTCTAGTTGACGTATCGGTTGCCATTACAATTGGTCTTATTACTAAAAATGCCATTGCTTTAGTTTGGGGAATGCTCGCTTCAGCTGTCCTCGAAGTATCGTTGTCTTTTGCTTTACTAAAACCTTGGCCCAAGTTTATTCTTAATAAGATTAAGGCTAAAAGAATTATAAATAAAGGAAAATGGGTTACTGCCGCTGGGATTTTCAACTACTTATTCCAAGAGGGTGATGACATTATTGTTGGAAGACTTATGAGCACGGCTTCACTTGGTTTATATCAAGTGGCCTACAAAATTTCCTCGCTACCTATTACCGAAATAGCGCAAGTGGTGATTAAGGTAACCTTCCCAGTATATGTGAAGATATCAGCTGACAAGGCAAGACTTAAGCAAGCTTTTATTAAAAGTGTGGTGGCGGTTACTGCTTTAGCCCTTCCTCTCGGTTTAATTTTGTTTTTCTTTACCAAACCCCTAGTTATAGTGGTTCTGGGAGAAAATTGGCTAGAAGTAATTCCCGTTATCAGACTGCTTTCTGGTTTTGGGGTGATTAGGGCACTGACTATTATTACTTATCCACTTCTACTTTCTCTAAATAAACAAAATTATGTAAGCATTATCACGTTTGTTGGGATAGTTGGTTTGGCAGTAACTATTGTGCCTTTGGTTTTAGCTAAAGGAATCATTGGAGCAGGAATATCCGCTTTAATTGGAGCTTCTTTGGCACTTCCGACATCGATCTATTATGTTTATAAGGCTCTAAAGAAATAAATGAATATCTCCGCAGTAGTTTTAACTAAAAACGAAGAAAAAAATATTAAAAACTGCCTTGAATCAGTCTCTTTTTGTGACGAAGTGGTTATTATTGATGATTTTTCCACAGACAGAACAGAAAAGATATCAAAAAGATATGGAGCAAAAGTAATTAAGCGTAAGCTTGCTAATGATTTCTCAAAACAGCGTAATATTGGTCTCGAAAAAGCTCTGGGCAAGTGGGTTTTATTTGTTGATGCAGATGAAGTGGTCTCTACCCCTTTAAGGAATGAAATCGTTCAGGCCACTAATGATCCCATTAGCCGTCAATATATTGGCTATCGCCTTAAGAGGACTGATGTTCTGTGGGGCAGAGAAATAAAACATGGGGAAACAGGTTCGATTACCTTACTTAGATTGGCTTTAAGGGAATCAGGTAAATGGAGAAGGGGGGTTCACGAAGAATGGGAGGTAATGGGGCCTATACATACTTTAAAATCTCCCCTTATGCATTATCCACACCAAACAATAAGAGAATTTATAAGTAGTGTTAATAAACAATCGTCAATCCATGCTCAAGAGAATGCAAAAGAAGGTAAGAAATCAAGTCTTATTAAAATCATTTTTTGGCCTATTGCAAAGTTTATTAGCAATTTTTTCGGCAAAGGGGGGTTTTTGGATGGAATGCCTGGTCTTATAATTTCTCTGACAATGAGCCTTCATTCATACTTAGCTTGGAGCAAACAATGGCTATCACAAAAAAAATAAATAAGGCGTTAATAATTCTACTATTAGTAATGTTTCCCTTTGGTCAGCTGGTAAGGCTAGACGTCGCTTTTCAGGGTAAATCTGTTCCTTTATTGGGAATCGATTTTCTGGCTGGATTAGCAACAGTTTGGGTAATTTACTCAAAAACAAAGAAATCTTATGAATTTAAGCATTTACTCAATATCCTTTTAGTGTTTTTAGTAAGTTTCTTGCTTTCATTTGCTATTTTTCCTCCAAAATTACTTTTGTTGGGGTTTTTGTACCTGGTTCGGTTAGGTATATATCTTGGGTTATATGTTTTGGTTCGAAATTTCACCAAATCTAAAGAAAACAGGAGCTTTTTAATGGGTTCCATGCTTGTAGTGGTCGTTTTTACTGCCATTTTTGGTTGGTTACAATACTATTACTACCCAGATCTCAGGAGCTTTACTGTTTGGGGTTGGGATGACCACCTATTAAGGCTAACAGGCACTTTCTTTGACCCCGGGTACTCAGGGCTTATATATGGTCTAGGGGCGATATTAGCATATCACTATTATTATGCGACTAAATCCAAAAAGTATGGAATAATGGCCTTTTTCCTTGCTATAACTGTACTATTTACTTATTCGCGAGCGTCTATTATTGCCCTTTTGTTGGGTACTTTAATGTATTTTGGGTATGTGAAACGTAATATGAAAAAAATGGGGATAATTATTACTCTAATGTTTGTTTTAGGGAGTTTACTATTACCAAGAGGAGGAGGAGCTGGCGTGATGCTGGAGAGAACCTTTAGTATATTCTCTCGATTAATTGATTACAGAGGCACTCTCCTTATCTGGCAGAAGTTTCCCCTATTTGGAGTAGGATACAATAATATCTGTTTTGCCAAGCAGCAAATACTCGGATACGGAAGCTTGGCTTCCCATTCTTGTTTTGGTGCTGACTCTAGCTTGCTGTTGATTTTAGCGACAACTGGAATAGCAGGCTTACTGATCATAGCTTCAAGTTTAAAACTAATTTTATTGGGATTAAGAAAAAGTCGTCTTAAAGCTTTCGTATATGCAAGCTTGTTGACTATTTTAGTGCACAGCTTATTTGTTAATAGTCTATTTTACTCTTGGGTGATTGTTTGGATGATATTTACTCTTTCTTTGGGGTTAGGGACTAAATTGAAGAGTTAAAGAGACTTCACTGGAATTTCCAGCTCGATCTTGAGCCGTAATAGTAAATGTATTGTCTCCATCAACAAGAGTAGTAGTAAAACTAAAATTACCAGAAGTATCTACAACCACAATTCGTTCGTCTCCTTCTGACGTTTCAGGTGTGGCAATCATTATTGTTGCGTTTTCTTCTGTTAGTCCTTCTATTGTCACCTGTCGTTGACGTGATCCAAAGAATTCTTCTCCATCCTGTGGGGATGAAACATTAACATCTGGCGGTTCCTTGTCATACACAACTATATGCTCTTTGGTTTGTTTGCTTTCGTTGCCGGCGGGATCTTTAACAAAGACATATACAAGGTTTTGACCTTTACTGAGTCGGATATTAATAGAAAAATCACCGTCATTATCAGCAATTACTTCTTCCTCTTTTGAGTTATAAATAAGAGTAACAAGCGCCCCTGATTCGGTTTCTCCTTTTACTTCAATTGATTGCTCGCTTGTATATTCAGGAAGATCATCAAGAGTGGGGGGAGGAGGAGGTGTATTATCGTTTTGTTCAATTGGTTGATCAGATTTTCCGAGATCAGACAAAAAGGCGGCAAACTTGGCAATAGTTGGAATTCCAAAAAACACAAGGAGTGCCAACAAAGCTACAGCGGCCACAATAGAGGTGACTGCTTTTTTTATATTCTTCTTTTCTTCTGCTGACGATCTTGAATATCTTCTAGCCATAATATTTTCTGAGCCGATGGGTGGATTCGAACCACCGACCTTTCCCTTACGAAGGGACTGCTCTACCAACTGAGCCACATCGGCACATTGAGCGTATTTTACTACGTACTTAGGCTTGCTGTAAACCAAAAAGGACGATAGAATGCAATTTAACTGCCGTATTATAAAATATGAGCAGCGAAACTCGTCCTTCTAAACCATGGTCAGTAAATCTTCTTCCATTTGCTGGGGAACCGTCAAAAAGAAAACCTCCATCTGTTCAGTATGTTCCCCCTTTGGAAAAGCGGGAAGCGCAGGTTAGAACAATGAATATAACTGGTCAACTTGGGAAAATATGTGAAGAAGCAGTTACGCGAAGGTGGAATGGAGAGCTGGCAAGGGTAGATGATGAAAAGTTTAATGAAGCAAGAATAAGGATTGTCAATAAAATCAACGATTTTTGGAAAGGTGTTTCGCCGAGCAGGAGGTTATTGAAGAATGAACATGTTGAGCCTTTGTATACGGAAATTGGTGGGTTTGGGGAGGACCAGATGACTGAGGAAATGATACCAACCACGATTTCGAGTAATCCTGATTTCAACACATTAATAACAACAATTGACAAAGTTACAGGTACTAGACTTGGGCAAATGTATGGCAGTTTATGTAGTTCGGGGATAGTTGACATAAATGTAAAACACCTAATACACGCGATGTTGGTGATATCTAAAGAGTTGGTTAACGGAGAAAGACCTGTTAATGGTCAAATAATTCGTAATGTTCATTTGGGAAAAGTCATTCTTGATGCAGCGATAATCCCCAATGATGAAAAATTCAATCCAGAAACCGATAAGTTTATAGATTTAATTAAACGGGGTGTTCCATGGTCATTTATTGATTTAAAAGTTCCATTTAGGGAAAGATATGCCTCTGATCGATGGAAAATTAACGGAATATTCCGATGGGATAGAGCACAGTTAAAAAACCAATTAGTTAAGTTAATGATTGCTTTAGAATGGAATGGAAAAGATAAACTTTTTCCTTGGCCAGAAGCTGCTATGGTTGGTTATATGCGTGGTGTAAAAAGAAATTTGTTTTTTCCAATGAGGATAAACAGTAATTTTATTACAAATTGGATATTTGGAATTGAAACAATGATTGATCGAGGATATGTTGAACAAGAAAATGTATTAGAGGGCATAGAAATATTAACAAGACAACGAGAATTATTACTTAATGTTGAAAATGAAGAAAGAGAGCCGATACCAACCTTAAGTGGTACGCAGGTTGGATATAGTACGGGGTTGCTAAAGGATTTAATAACAGTCGTGCAAAACAGAGTAGAAAAGGTGCGATGGTCAGTATTTCCAAGAGAATATGTAAGACAAACAAAAAAGTGGAGGGAAGAAGCGGAGGAAAAACTCAAAGGAGGGACAATTATTAAGAGAAGAAAAGGTAAAAAAACATCTTATGTTTTGGTAAATCAAAATACCAGTGAAGAAATAGATCTAGAAAGTTTGGGGGGAGAATTAAGTCAAAGAACAGATAAAGAATTTCTAGCATGGCTTAAGGAGTGGGGTTCACAAGAAGAATCACCTTGAGCGGGAGACGGGGATCGAACCCGTGACCTTCTGCTTGGGAAGCAGACACTCTACCTACTGAGCTACTCCCGCTTAAAGTACAGGTGCAAATAAAACGTGCCTACACATTGTAACAATTTATCTTATAAAGAACTAGAAAAAGTAATACCAATTTACTTAAAACATTGCACTATTGAGCGTGGATTCAGTCCAAAAACGGTTAAAAACAAGAGACATTGTCTTTACAGATTGCTTCGTTTCTTACGGACTGTCCGACTTTCTTTAGAGAGTCTAAAAAGGTATACAGAATATATCTATAACAAGGAGTGGTCCAACTCTTCGATTGCGACAGAATTAAAGATAATAAAAACATTTATAAACTTTCTTGAGAGTCACAAATACATTGAGCAAAGTTGGTCTAGTGAGGTAGTCCTTCCGAAAGTAAAAAGACGTCCGTTTAACATTGTTCCCGCAGAGGTTGCTGAAAAGATAATTGTTACAGGAAGTGAGCCTGGTATGCATGATCACAGGTTTCACCAGAAGTCTAAGAGTGAACACAGAGCAGCCTTGAGATTCGTTCTAAGGACAGGTTTACGAATGAGCGAACTGCTGAGCCTAAAATACCTTGATATAAATCTGAAGAGTTTTACATATAGCGTTAATTCAAAAGGAGGCAATATAGATGTCCTGCCTTTTCCAGGTGATATGTTGTGGGAAGTTTCCAAAAGGAAACATCAGGAGAGGTTGTTCAAAGTACATCCAGAAGGAATGAATAGAACACTAAGACGAGGCTCTCACAGACTAGATATTAAACCTCATCTAACTGTTCACACCTTAAGACACATCTTCTGCACCTCTTTACTAAAAAAAGGTGTATCTTTGCAGATAGTTTCAAGGTTAATGCGACATTCAAATGTTGGAATAACAGATAAGACGTATTCTCACTACTTGCTTGAGGATTTATCAAAAGGCTTGGAAAAACACCCTCTTATAAATACACATGCACATAAATAGTAATAACCTAGTAGTAATTCGCTTTTGGGGCGACTCCACTAGGTTATTATTTTTATCTATCTCTCGCTTCTTTCTATATAAGGTAAATCAGTTACGATCAAACGTCCCAAAGAGTAATATGTATGGGATCTGACCACGCGTTATCGTCTTTCAAATTTCTTTTTATCCGCGTTTTTAGGGTTAATACTTTAGCTTTTACGTGCCCTTCATTAGGTGTTATGTTCACATCAATATAGAAGTGTGACTCACCCGTTGTGTACATTGTATATGTCTTTATCCACTCATCCGATAAATAACGATATGACAATGCGATTGCTCGTAATAAAGCTTTAGCCTCCCCAGTACCCTTATTGTTTCTAATGAGACTGTTAAGCAACGCTTCGGCATGAGATGGAAGAACTTGAGACGAAACCATTTTCATTGCTTTTGCGTATTGCTCCTGAACTATGCTTGTTTCCACACTGTGTTGTACGATCAGGTAGGCCATCCATAACAATATTGCTATCGCTCCGGATATAAGTATCGCTTTGAAAATAAATAGTTTTTGGTATTCAAACGACACTAAGAGGCCAACAATTACTAACACTAGCGCTAGTCCCCACATTTTCAATTCAGGATGTACTTTAAGTAGGGGGTATAACTTTTTCTTCATTTGTAACGCTCCATCGCCACACCCGTATTCAGCCATTCGGCACCACGGGATTCAGGCTATAACTAGGAAAATTTTGATAAAATGTTAAACTGCGAGAGATACTTAAATGTTCCCACAAATATACTCATTTGTCAATATTATAGGCTATTTATTGGACTGTTTTTCAACTAAGGTGTAGGCACAAAGTGGGGAACACACGTCGCAGAATGGTAATTATCAGTAACCCCAAATGGTTGACATTTTGAAAACCTTCTATTTCATTAATTAAGTAAGTTTGTTAGAATGAATCGCCTTCTTTAATCATATGAATCATATGAAAGTATGGAGAGCGTTACTAATTCTGCTGATTACTTTAGTATTCTTATTCCCTAAATATTCCTTAGCTCATCCTGGCAGAACTGCTTCAGATGGATGTCATTATTGTCGGACAAACTGTGTTAAGTGGGGTGAAGTTTCGGGAGCTAGACACTGTCATGGAGGTTACACGGCACCAGCCCCCGCTTACGTAGCTCCAATAACAAAACCAACTGAAAGACCTACAATCAAGCCTACTCCTACACCTAACCCTAAACCCACACTTTCTCCATCACCAACGCCTACATCTGAAGTGAAAGGTGAACAAACAAGTAAACCAACACCATCGCCAGCTTCCCAAACCTCAACCACCTCCTCATCAGGAAGTGCAACTGGAAAATTTCTAAGGCGGGCAGGGATGACTCTGCTTGCCTATCTAATTTACAAAAATAGAAGAGACAAGAGACTTGAGAAGAAGGGGGGTGAGAAAGAATGAAGAAGAAAATAGCAGCTTTAGCAGTAGCGGGAACTTTGTTATTATCCGCGGTTGCAGCGTTTGCGGCAAAACCTTCAGATAAGGGCTTTGATGAATTTGGCTATAACTACAATGCTGGAAATTTCGTAGGTACAGGGTCAGAGTGGTGCCAAGGAAAGCTTGGTCAGACTAAAACATATTGTGACACCTATATGGATCCATATCACAATGACCATTTAAAGATGAAATGGTCTAAAGCATGGGACGATGCAAGATTCCATGGAGGTGACTGGACTTGTGATGCCTGGGTAGACAATCAATGGAACGGTGCTTTTCCAGAAGGTAGTGGGGAAGTGTGGCACTCTAGGATCGTATGGGTAGGATCAGACCTAGAGGAGAGTGAATGTTGGAGAGATGGGGGTTCACCAATATGGGAATCGTTTGAGATATTAATGGACCATGGGGTGGCTGATAACATTCACGAGTGGTGGACAAATACAACTCCTGCTGGATACGGAGGGTACTAATTCACAACCATTCGATAGGTGGACTATTTTGGAAGCTTTTATTGGTCAAATCGACTAAAAACAACCAAAACATGACCCATAATAAGTGTGTTTTAAACATGTTTCAGGCACAAAGCAGGGGAGCATGTGTCGCAGAATGATCGTTGTGTGACTTCATTAATTCGGACAACTCGAGCCCATATAATTGATCACCTCTTTGGTTTTAGCGCGTTTTGATTTAGTGCCAACAATCTTTTCAAACACTCATTACCTGACAACCCCACTTCCCAACCGTAAGCTTTAAGTACTGTTTCATCTAGTTTTGAATGTAGGTGGTCCAGCTTGTTAATCTCATCCAAAGAGATCAAGTTTTTGTACACCTTCTCCCATTTCTTAGATGAAAACTCTTTGCCTTTAACTTCAGCTCGATACGTTTCGAGAGCATTGTAGAGTACAGTATAAGTGCGCTTCTTAACAGCTTGCTCGCTTATTGTTATCCCGATTTCTTCGACTGGCGGATTAAGCCAGAGCTGTCTAAATTTAACTAGTTCAGCCGCGTTACTACTGATATTGGATATATTAGATTTATTTGGTTTACCACTGATATTCCGAGGAAAGGGGAAGGTCTCAAAAGTTAATGTTTGTGAATATCTGAAACCACTCTCAATCTCTCGTAATTGAGTTCCTGTGTTGCGGGACCACAACTCATGAAGGCTTGAATGTAGGACTCCGAAGAAATAATCATCGTCTCGAGCAATAGCAACTACAGCACTGTCAGGAAGAATATCTGAGTCCATCCAAACAAATACGCGATGCTTGGAAACCCTAGGAGTAGCAATGTATCTTTTCAAACTTTTAGTAGCTTCTCGGAATTCAGGTCTCGGCCTTTGGTGTAACCACCATCTTTCAGTAGATCGTTTCTCTGAGTTTTCTTTTTCACGCTTAACTTTGACATGTTCTTTTACATATTTAAATGGAGCCTTGTACTGTTTAGCTTTTTCTAAAGGCATGTCGATTCCAAAGTCAATTATCCACATTTTTCTTGGTCTGGAAGTGATATCCTTTCCATTTACCCACGGTCGGACAACGTCGGAATTCGGGTGATTGGGTGTATTTTCCTTACTTTCAAGCATACTTTTCGCTACACCAGACGAAATGTCGAAAGAACCACCTTTCTGCGAGCCAATAAAGGCTAAGCCTGAATTTTCTGGAAGCGACTTGGTGATGGTTAAATCTGTCGTGGAAGTTAAGTCAGAATTTATATTGTCTACAGTTTCACCGTTTAATATTTTACTTTTTTGGGTCCCATTATCAAATCCAATTAGTGAAACATGAACACTAACACCTTCCTGATACCAAACTCTATCTGATATTCCAAAGAATATGTTCCCATCTTTCTTAATATTCTCCAACACCTTCCGGTTCTTGCCTCCCCTAATTGCTTGCGTTGCCAACAAACCACACCTATCTGTTTTTCCTGCCACAACTTGCATGCGAGCGCGTTCAAACCAATAACAGACAAAGTCACTAGCTCCTGGTATTTTCCCTTCAAACAGCTTGCGTAAATCATGCACGTATTCACTGGTTAATTCCTTACGCATTTTCTTATTTCCAATAAACGGAGGATTACCCAAGATTACATCAACAGAAGGCCATTTCGGATTAGTAAGCTTGCCGTCACTGTTTCGCTTTAGGACTGCATCCATAAGTTTGATATTGTTTAGCTTCTGCAATATTGGCTCTTGAATTTCTCGAAAACCATTTTCAAACTTCCATTGAATATACCCTATCCATACAGTAACTTGTGCTAACTCATACGCATATTGATTTATCTCTATTCCATAAAGTTGACCAGGATTTACTGTAAGAGGGATCACTCCCAATCCGTGTCTTCCAGCAGTACTAATAACCAATTTTTGAAGATCTAGTAGTTGCTTTAAGGCTACATAAAGAAAGTTTCCACTACCACACGCAGGGTCTAATATTTTAAGGGAAGAAATTCGCTTTGAGAAATTATTCAAAAAAGAAAGTGCTTCTTTGTTCTTTTTATTCTTGACCAGCTTCTCCACCTTCATTTCTACATCCCTCCATTCGTGCCTTAGGGGTTGCATTAACACTGGTTCTACCAAAAGCATAATATCTTCCTTGCTAGTGTAATGCGCTCCCAGTTGAGAACGCTTTGATTCATCAATAACTCTTTCAAATAATGTTCCCAATATTGATGGGTCGATTTGTGACCAGTCAAGTTCACAGACTATTTTCAAGTCAGACAACACATCCCACTGCATTTCTGGAACATAACTATCTTTAAAGAGATTCCCGTCAAAATATGGAATCTTGTATTTACCATATTTTCCCCCTTTGCGCATCGCTTCAAACAATTCTTTTATCCTCTTTTCAAAATCTGTTGTTCCCGCCTCACCCTGATTAACTAATTTTGTGAACAACTCTCCTGGCAACAATTTCATGTCTTCCGCGAACAGGCTAAACAGAAACAGGACAATCAAATGTGCCAATTTCTCAGGTTTATATTCTCCCTTGTCTTCCTTGGCCCATTTCTGTAATGTTTCTGCAACCTTTATGAAAGTCTCAGCGGTCTCCTTTGTAACCTGTACCTGCGATTTATCTGGCTTTAATGAATTTGGGTTGAAAAAGACTTTTTTTAATAAATCTAATTTTTCTTTTTTTAATAAATCTTCTAACTGAATTTCATGTATTTCTTTGATCGAATCTGTAAAATTTGTATGGATAACAATTTTATGCATGTCGGATGTTATAAGAAGCGGCGGGTTTCCCAAATATTCTCTATAAAGTAGCAATTGTTGGTAGGCTTTCTCTAGGTTTGCGTGGTAGCCCTTGTATTCCCAAATAAATTTACTTTTATACCAGACGTCTGCACGGCCTAATTTTCCACCAATTTTCTTTGCCGACTTTTCGAAGGTAAAAGACTTGCCTTTTGGATCTGCTTTAGAGGGAGTGGGATGGCCTATTAACGAACAAATGTCATCAAAGTGGCTTTGCGAAGCAGAAATCTCCTTCAGTCTCGCCTTACCCCACTTATCGACAAACTGTTTAGCATTCATTTGTTTATTTTAGTTCACAAGCCCAATCTCTACAAGATTTGTTTGAACTTGGAGAATGTGCCCACAAGCCCCTTTGTATGACGCAATCATTCAAATTTAACCCCATCTCTATCTAAACCCTCCACAATATACTCCTCTAGAAGCTCCTTAATGGTTTTTCCGTCCCTTGAAGCCTCTACTTTGAGTATTCGGTGATAACCACTATCAATACGTACCTGTTTCGTTGTTTTGCTGTCGATTTGTCGACTCATATTTACCTTCCCCTATCTTCAAACACCCCCTTCCCTTCGCTCCTTCCTTTCATTCAGGTCTCCTGGGGCGAGCTTCGCTCGTTATTCTTTTAAGAACAAAGCCCGTTTTCGCCCGAGGTAAGCTTATTCGTTAACCGTCACTCAGTCAGTCGCTTGGTTGGGTCCACATCCTTCTGGTTATTACAAACCACCCTTATGTGGACAAGGGCCTTGCCTATTTAAAGGCTCAGAAAGAGTTTATCTCCATCTCAACCTTTAATAACAAAAAAAGCACGCCTTTTATTGGGCGTGCATTATCCTACGAATAGGGTACACATCGGTGAGCTATCTGCTCATGCTGTACTTATATTATCTCATATAAAAATGTCGTTGCAAATTGAGGCTATTTAAGCCTGGCTAAAAATATCTCGCAGATTAAAGAGGCACTTTATAAATAGTGTTTTCCGAACAAAAGGGGTGTATGGGGGGTCAAATATTTTTGTAACCGTGCAATTTCAATGCAAGCTTTATCCCTTTAAGGCTGCCTAGGCTAACAGTTTTCTTTAGACTTTGGGCAATGTCTTCTTCAGTCAAACCTGCCCTAGCATAAATATCTTCAATAACACCTATGACATTATCATTTCTTAGCAGGCGATAACCTGTAACTCCTGCCACATTACGGCTTTTATAACCATATGCCCTCATTGCTGCCTCAGTAGCGTTACCAAAGGTATTCGCATACTCCTCTACAAACATTCTTTGTTTAAGACTTAAATTGTTCACACTTAAATTATATAATGCGTGTATATGAGAAGCGACAAAATAAAACTTTACCCTCTCATTTGTTTGGCACTACTTGTACCAGTTCAAGCAGAACTTTGGATTTGTAAGTTCAGTGCAAGTAACATTTCTTTAATTTGCGAGCTAATTGAATATTGGAACAAGGATGATGATTTAGAAAAAACTCAATATTTTTTGGATGATAGCAATTCAATTCAATCAGCTTATTCTGGCACTGCTTCCGAGGCAGAAGACACCACTGTTCCATCTCCCTCTCCAGCTCCTGAATAATAGTAACCATGGTATCAATAAGCGAACTTAACCGTCTTTACAAAAAACACCTTCGTGATGCTGAAATCCTTTTTGAAAATGAAAGATGGGATGGAGCTTATTATTTATGTGGATACGCATTAGAAATAAAACTCAAAGCAAGAATTTGCCAAAGTTTGAATTGGGATAACTTTCCTCAAACTAGATCTGAATTTGAGAAATATAAAACTTTTAAAACACATGAACTAGATGTTTTACTTCACTTAAGTGGAAGCGAGAATGAAATCAGATCCTCGCATCTTGCCGATTGGTCTATTGCAAGTGAGTGGAATCCAACTGTAAGATACGAACCTGACAAAATAAAAACGAAGGCAAATGCAAGTGATATGATTAAATCAACAAAACAACTTATAACGGAATTAAATAAACATGGATAAAGTAGCCAAATTAATAATTAAAATTGAGGAAAAGATCTCTAAAGAGAAAGGGGGATTTGTTTTGTTTGGCCTTTTTCTTCCTGATAACACTAGCGATAAATATGATCTTTTGGTGAGTGCTAATTGGATAGGTTCCGTAAAAAGAAAGCATTTTATATACTTTGGAAAACAACTTAGGAAAGTATTAAGTAAAGATGAGATTAACAATATTTCTAAAATTGTAATACTTGACACGAAAAACCCTTTTGTTTCCACAGTTAATGCTATTTTTGATACGGAACATAACATAGTGGTAACTGAAAATTGTTCTTTTAATAATGTGTTAATCAAACGTGCATATATAATTACTTCAAAAAGAAGGCATCGTAAGAAATAAAAAGACTTTTATAATAACCCAAATCCGTCACATTACGTTTGTTAAAGAGTGGTAAACGAAGAGATTTATGATAAATTGAAGTATTGCTTGTTCTTTTAACGGGGATGGGGTCGACAATTTTCGAAGTAAAATTGGTTATTCTCCCGCGACCTTCTGCTTGAAAAACTGATGCTATTTACTTTGTAGCGGTTTGAGCAACTATCAGCTTTATATCATCAATAACGGTATTTACTCCACCATCCATCTTAGCGCCACAAATATTTATTTTCCGTTCTCCAGACCCATCTTTTCTTCTTCGAAAATAATAGGCTCCCCCTGAATTATCCTTGCCTTCTGATCCCGAGAAATTAGCTCTAATGCTGACGCGTTCATACAACCCTGTCCTATCTTTAGTCTCATCAACTACGCCATAGGTGCGACCATTTTTTAGCGGAACGGTTTGATATTGTCCCCATGTAGGATTTTCATCATTCCAGTTACCGATTTTTTCTTTTCCGGCTTGAGCAAGGGCAAGTAGTTCATCAAATGTCTTATCAAAACCCTTCTCAAAGGGGGATTCGTCAAATTCGACAGTAACTTGAAGACCCATTTCAGTCTTTGTTCCGTCTTCCTTCTCAAAAACCTCCATATGTTCTGCATTTTCACTAACCATTCCTTGATCAAAAGAAAATTCTTTAGAAGGAACAATTTTTTCTTTTAGTCGTTTAAGCGCGTCTTCGATTGCCTCTTGAGGGCCTGCTTTTTTAGGTTCAAGCTCATCGTTGGACGTCGATTTTTCTGTAATATTGTCTGTCATTAATTACCACCCCTTTTCTTTGCTGTTGTTTTCATCTTGATATTCCTTTTAAATAATATATCAAAAGATTGCTTTTCACAAAGGAAAAATAAGTGCATCGGAGAAGGATTCAAATACTTGCTTAAGAGTGGTAAATATAAATACTTGTGATAAGTTGAAGTATCGCTTGTTCTTTTAATGGAGACGGGGTCACAATTTTACTAAATTGGTTATTTTTTCGAAACCTTCTGCTTGGAAAACCGACAAAGTTTACTAGCCCCTGCTTTTAGTTTCAGATAATTATTAAGCTCAATATGTTTATGTGTTGGAGCCAGATGTTGAATCGTGGGTCAATGCTGTAAATATCATCGCTGTCAGATATGCAGCGGACCTCTCTTGTGGAGGTTCACTGTCAAATTCATCTATTATTTTTGCAAGACCTGGGTTCACAACACGCAGTTTATCCATGATCCTGTCAACTGCTTGATAAACCACTTTTGCATTAGCACTAACTTCTTCGTCAGTGTTCCAAAAAACCTTTAAGGTTTCATCAACAGCGTCGGAGGGTAGAGATGGCAAGGCATTTTGCATACCCGAGATGAGTCTCTCTTCAATCTCGGCTACCAATGAATCTCCTGCCGCTTCTGCTGCTTTCCCTTTTTCTTTTTTTGACTGCTTGTCCCCAGTCTCTTTTTGACCGCCAGGCATAACAACATTATATCATTTAAATTATGGTGATCCCTCTATTTTCTATAAACTCAGAAGTTCCAATAAAAGTCTGTCAAGCCCATGGAAGACCCATAATGTTGTACACATTCTTCGTGTTTGGTATAATCCCGCAGGTAGGAGGTTAAATGATAGAAAAGCGAACAATAACAGTAAGTGGAAGAGTGCTCGGTGGTTTAGTGCACTCGGAAGCGGTAACTGCTTGGGCGACAGAGCACCAAGAGGAGTTTAATGTCCTTTTGGGCGGATACGATCAACTAGTAGATGTGTTAAACAGAGTGTCGGATGATTCGCCTCTACTTGATATTATGCCCAAAACCAGAGCATTAAAATCAGCATTGAAGGGCAATTCCGTTCCTAGATTAGCCGACATGGCTGAAGGCAACTTTGGTTTTGCCTTACGAGAGGCAGTCAAACCAATGTTTGTTGGGCAAATGATAAAAGCTGGGGAAATTGCAGACCCAACACTTGCAGATAAAGCATTTGCTATTGGAACACCCTCTATGGACACCACTGAAAGAGCCCTCGCTGTAGGAACAGCTGGCCATCTAGCTGAGAGAACATTTTATCAGTGGGCAAGAAAACAAGGACTTTCTCCTGCTGATGGGTGGAAAAAAGATGATTGGCTACAGGCCCTCGACGAAGGCTTGCTATTGCTCTTGGCCGAAGGCGAAGAACCAATACTGGGAGATGTTATTGTCAAACAAAACGACGAAGGCGGAGTCGGATGGTTAAATGCCAAAAAGGTCCAAATGTTTCTTGAGAAGCATGCCCGTAATCAAACATAACTGTACTCACATTCCCAATAGTCCCCTTGGTAACAAGTTCCAACAAAGTTTACTAGCCCCTACATGAAGAAAACATGATAAATTAAAGTATCGCTTGTTCTTTTTAACGGGGACGGGGTCGACAATTTTACTAAATTGGTTATTCTCTCGCAGCCTTCTGCTTGGGAAGCAGACACTCTACCAACTGAGCTACTCCCGCGAATACGGGCATTGTATCACTTAGTATAACTTCAATTATCGCGGTAGGCTCAATACGTTTCCAACATGTACAAGGTTGGGATTTTTCAGATTATTTATTTCGGCAATTTCTACCCAGCGATAGCCATCACCATATGCTCGAACAGCAATGTTCCAGAGAGAGTCTCCCTTTTCGACTGTGTAAGTAGCACCAGAGATAGGCTGTGGTACTTCTATAAGCTCAACTGTCGCTAGTTTTGGTTCGACCTTGGGAATTTCCAAAGTTTGACCTTTTTCAAGCGTAAAAGGTGCAGCTAGGCCGTTTTCATTTGCAACGTCAACCCAGTTATACCCAGAATCGTAATAGAATTCAGCAATAGTCCAAAGGCTTTCACCGGGCTCTACCTGGTGAGTTGTGCCTCCTGTCGGCACCTTTACCTCTGTTGACGGTCCATTAGTAGGAATCTTTCCTTGTTCTACCCCTTTAAAGTAGTTTGCAACAAGAACACCAACTATGACGACCACTAAAGCACCTAAAACCATACTAATTGTTGATTCATTTAGTTTGAAGCTTTTTAAAAGTTTTTTTAAGTTCAATATAATCACCTCCTCACAATTGGTAAGGCAGGGCTAATATATAGCACCGTTGTGCGACCTAATTAAGGTAACTCAGAATTTAAATGAGAGAAGGACACTTGTCAATATGGATTTTTGCTGATTTAAGTACAGTTTACGTGAGTAATATTAGTATACATATTTTTCACAGCGTCCCACGGGAGGAAATTATTTACTCATATATGCCTGAAGTACCTTTTTGCTTGGAAAAAATAATGGCTTTGGTAAACTTTTTAGGTCAAACCATTGCCATTTGGTGATTTGATCAGGTTCCTTTACTTTTACTTTTCCGCTGAAGCTTTTGCATAGAAAACCAGTTGTGACAAAATGAGCATCAGAGACGATATCGTCATTCACACAGACTATTTCAAGCTTAGTTTTATCTAATCTAAGCCCTGTTTCCTCAAGAGTTTCTCTGAAGGCCACATCATGTAATTTTTCACCAAATTTTACTTTTCCACCAGGCATGGTCCATGTGCCCTCACCATGAAGTGCACTTTTTGCTTTTTTGGGATCGCCATGTCTTTTTCCAAGGAGAACTTTGTTGTTTCTCAGAAGCATAACACCAACACCAACACCGATAGATTGTTTTGTTGACATGCACCTTATATTACAATATGAATGCAAATGAAAAAATTACTGAAAGAACATTGGAAAGAAACAGTAAAAGTATTTCTTTTTATTATTATCATGTCTTATATTGCAGTTTTGGCTTCAGGCTGGCTTCAATCAGGTGATGTTCAAGAAAAGGTTTTAGCTGCTGGATATTGGGGGCCAATAATAATTACACTCTATGTTGCGGCCTCACAAGTTGTGGCTCCTCTGGCTGGAACGCCGGGAATTGTTGTTGCCTTGTCTGTTTACGGTTTCGCTTGGGGATGGTTAATGACCTATTTGGGATCATTATTGTCTGCGACGATAAACTTCTACATCGCAAGATATTTAGGTAGGAATTGGGTAATTAGATTGGCTGGCAAGAAATCAATTAGCAGGATTGATAAGTTTGTGAAAATAATGGGAACAAGACTATTGATTATGGCTAGGCTTGTTGGTTTTCCTCTGTATGAATTTATTTCTTATGCAGTTGGTTTCACAAACATGAGCTTTAATAAATATTTTTTGATAACGGCCATATTTAGTCTCATTCCGGGAACTTTGACCACTTTAATTGTTTACAGGTCACTAGCTTCACCTTTTGCTATGTCTGTATTTATGGGAAGCGTGATAATAATAGGTATAATATTTACCTGGTATACAGTGAAGCTTTATTTAGATTCTCAGAAGAAGAATTAACAAACAATGGTAAAATGCACTCATGCTAATAGACGAAGTTAAACTAAAAGTTAAGGCAGGAAATGGTGGGAAGGGGATTGTTTCTTTTGGAAAACTTGAAAAATCAGGTCCGGATGGAGGAAATGGTGGGAAGGGAGGAGATGTGTATATCGAAGCAATTTCTGATCTAACAGCACTTGGTCGATATCAATCAGAAACATCTGTTTCTGCTCAGAATGGTGTTGACGCGGGAAAGGAAAAGAGAACAGGAAAAATGGGTAAAGACCTTGTTTTAACTTTTCCTATTGGTTCAAGAATAGAGGACCTTGATACAGGGGAAGTATTTGAATTATATAAAGTTGGGCAAAAACATTTGTTTTGCAGAGGGGGAGAGGGGGGAATAGGTAATTTTGAATTAAGATCTTCTACTAATGTAACGCCGAAAAACACTATTCCAGCAAAACCAGGTCAAAAGAGGAATCTAAAGGTAATATTAAGCTTTATAGCCGATTTTGGCTTTATTGGCCTTCCTAGTGCTGGAAAAAGCAGTCTTTTAAATGAACTGACAAATACAAATGTAAAAACAGCTGAGTATCATTTCACCACGCTTTCTCCTAATTTAGGTGTTCTCCCTAACAAAAAAATACTTGCAGATATTCCGGGCCTTATTGAAGGGGCATCAAAGGGAAAGGGCTTGGGCATTAAGTTTCTAAAACATATACAAAAAGTAGGACTATTGCTTCATTGCTTGTCATCTAATTCCTCCTCATTAATTGAGGATTATAAAGTGGTTAGAAAAGAGTTGGGTGAGTTCAGTGAAAAACTTTTAGATAAAGATGAGGTGATACTTCTTACAAAGTCTGATCTTGTGAATGAAGAAAAAATGAGGGCACTAAAAACAAAACTGAAGACATTGAAAAGAAAAATAGTTGTTACTTCTATCCATGACGAAGAGAGTATAAACAAATTAATGAAGATTTTGTCTTAAATCGCGGAGGTAACGAGCTTCAGTGAATTACTTTGCCTTTTTCTTACTTGCTTTTTTGGCCTTACTCTTTTTTGCCTTGGGTTTACTCTTCTTTACTACTTTTTTGACTTCAGCCTTTTTAGTGATTGGTTTCTTTTTAGTTTTTGTCTCAAGAGCATCAAGAATTCTATCAAGTTTTGTATTAAGAAGACTTACTTGTTCTATTAATTGTTTATGTGTATCATCCCTTTTATTAAAATCGGGTCTATTGGGTCTTGGCCGGCTTGATCTATTTGGGCTCCCCCCACCTTTTCTTTCAAAACAATCACTGCAATATATAGGTTTATCTCCACTTGGCCTAAAAGGAACCTCGCAGCCTTTTCCACAGTCGCTGCATACTGCTTTATGCATCTCTCGGCGTCCTTCACGCCTACGAAAATCTCTTCCTCCTGATCTTCTATTGTCTGGTCTATTTCGGTTGTAATCTGACATGGTCGTTTAATATTATACTCTATTTATTCTCCAATCTATATAGGCTGTAAGAAATAGTTGACTATAATTAGGAATCAGAAATTAGGCAACCAACAGTATTTGTGAAGCAAGAACTAGGGCGAAGAATACCCACTCAAGTAAACAAGAATTTCTAATTAAAAAAGATCTATCTTTTCTTGCAGAATTGCTCAACCTAATGGGGATTTTATGATATTTGCGGTATAACAGAATAAATGAATAACTAAAACCAACCCCCACGATAATTGTGATTGCTAAAAACACACTCTTTGTGGCCAAAAATATAAGTATCAAGCCTGATAGAATTGATACGAAAAGAAAATTTGAAACTCGCCTATGGGCACTAAAATTTATGTTCTGAGGAAAAAAGAGGATTAATATCAAACTCAGAGAGTAAGTAATAAAAAATATGTATGAAAAAACAGATTGCAGGTTTGTTGCGAATAGAATTTGGATACTTTTAATGAAATATATATTAAATATTGTATAAAGTATAATTGCTAAATTAAAATAGTAATACGTTTTTGATGTAGTTTCTCCCAATCTACTTATCCAATGAGTTTTAAGTGAAAATTTAGTTTCCTCTTTCATTGTTTGAAGTATATCATTCTGAGGCTATTTACGGGCTATGGTTGACTATTTTGGGAACCTCTTATGTATACAATCTTCTGCGCCCCCTACCTCTTGTTAGATTAGAATATTTTCTATATTCACAGCCGATTCCTTCCCAGTTTTCTGAGCTAAGTAAAACAGGTTTACTTTTATAAGTTAAATACGGAAAATTATTAAAGGTAGTTTGTGTTAAGGCAAGACAGGTTGTTTCAGGATGAATACCTTTTATTAATGTTTTCATTGTTGGTTTTGCTCCAGGGCCAATAGGAAATCTATCGTAAAGATTCATTAACTTCGGAAACTGATAGGCAACATCTATTAGTACTTCAGTCCAATGAAACTTAAAGTTAAATCCAAAAACAGGTAATAATTCATCAAGAGCTTCCACTACGCTCTTATTGTTAAGGCCTCTAATTATTTTTCCACACCTTTTCATTACTTTTGGTAAGTACATGCAGAAAAATTTCTCTCTAGTCGGATAGGAAGACCTCATAATTAGACTAACTGGAAATATATATGCAGATCCATATTTTGGGCTTGGTAAATCTAGAAGTTTTTTATAAACCTTTTTATTATTCGCAAGGCTGAAGGATAATAGTCCAACTTTATTGATGGTGTTAACATTGCATACAAACCGACAAAATACGACATTTAGTAGCCAAAGGTCAAGGTCGTGCTCCAGTTTTTTTAGTAGCTCATGAATTTCGATTGTTTGACGGTCTAGTTCACGATAAACATTGCAAAACTTATATTTTTGGAGAATCAAGTCTTTAGTCAGAGGTGGCTTTTGTTTCTTAATCTTTCTTTCCCATATATTTTGTCTTTTAACTGCGAACTTTTGAATACTGTTGAGAACTCCAGCATCTAGTTTGATTACTTGATTATTATCAATCTGATGCTCCGAATGAGACTTCCAATGTTTGTATAACCCTTTAAGATAAGTGGGAATTTCCATGAAGCTATTTTATCAGAAGAAGTTCTAAAGTTTCGTTTACCTCCGAGGCCGGCGGGCTATAGTGGACTATTTCCGGAATTTCATCTGGGCTTAATATAGTGAAAACAGATTGTTTGTGAACTTACTAACTTTCTGCGTTAACGAAATCACTATTTTCATCGTCTTCCGTTATCTCAACTTCGGGATCTAGGTATTTTTCCTCAACCTTCAAATCTATATCAGCGCCACAATCACCACACTGAAGTTTTATTTCTGGAATATATGGGGTGCCATCAATTACTAAAATAACACCTTCACCTACACCTGGTTCTATGTGCCCAACAAAGCGTTCAGGAAGTTCTACCCACCCATATACAGCACCTCTTTCTTGAAGGTTTATTTCACAAGAGGGGCAAGTGTAAGGAGGTTCTAGCTCTGCCATTCGAGGAAGAGTATATCATAATGGATACATCTGAGGCTATTTGCGGGCTATAGTGGACTATTTTAGGAACCCCTGAATCAAAATAGTATAATACGATTGTGGACTACAAGATTCGTCAAGCGACGCGTAAAGAGTTGGACACTGTGGTTGAGTGGGCCGCGAAGGAAGGTTGGAATCCGGGACTTCACGATGCGGATGTTTTTTGGAAAACTGACCCAAAAGGTTTTGTTGCTTTAATAAAAGATGGAGAAATGATTGGTAGTGGTTCAATTGTCTCGTATGGTGGGGATTTTGGTTTCATGGGCTTTTTTATCATTAAACCAAAGTACAGAGGTAAAGGAATCGGTACTAAGTTATGGTTTTGGAGACGGGATAAACTACTTAGCAGATTAAAGAAAGGTGCTGCTATAGGAATGGATGGGGTTTTTGACATGCAGCCTTTTTACACCAAAGGAGGATTTAAATTTTCTCACCGTGATCTAAGAATGGAAGGAAAGGCCAAAAAAGAGAACTATTCAGATAAGGTGCAAGAAGTTAAATCAAAGGATTTGGCCTCAATAAGTAAGTTCGATATAAAATTCTTTGGATTTAATAGAAAAGTGTTTTTGAAAGGTTGGTTAACAATGCCTGATAGTACAGCATTGAAATATGTAGATAGATCAAAGATAAGAGGATATGGTGTTGTGAGGAAATGCCGACAAGGATATAAAATTGGTCCACTATTCGCTGAAAATTATAAAATTGCCTTAGAAACATTTAAAGGCCTATCTTCTAAGGTTTCAGGCAAAACAATCTATCTTGATGTTCCAGAAGTAAATGAGGATGCAATGAAGTTAGCGAAAACTTACAAAATGAAAGAATGTTTTGGTTGTGCAAAAATGTACTACAATAAAGCTCCAAAACTTCCTTATAATCAAATCTTCGGTGTTACTACCTTTGAGTTAGGATAGATCTCACTAATATATCAAACTACATCAGTGCGGGCTATAGTGGACTATTTCCAGAACCTCATTTAGGCACGAAGTTGTGAAAACTAGAAAAAGTGTACATTTTTCCATGACTATAAACTCGTTCATAAGGCTTGTTTCTTCGGGGAGCTTCTTTTTAGCAAATGTTTATTATATTTGAAGACCGACTATGCTAGTATGGTATAAACCGTTTTTGAAATGTCTTTTGTATTAAGAAGTACTAGGAAAATTATTGCTGTTGTAATATCATTTTTGGCATTCTATTTGTTAGCACTTTTCCTACTTTCACTGTATCTAAAAACTGAACTAATCTATACTTTACTCGCGGCTTTGATTTCTGTCCTGGCCTTTGTTGTTCTGGGACTATTATCTTATTTAGTTATTAATATTTTATCTTTCATTAAGGGTTTATTGTTTAAATCCAAACATAAAAAATCTCCGGTCGTCATCGAAGAAAGAAAATCCACCGATAATACAAGGGTAATAGATGTTGACCGTAGGGATTTTTTGAAATTGATTGGGTCCTTTGGTGTTGGTGCATTCTTGCTTGCACTTTTCGCTAAAGAAGCAAAAGCGCTTCAGTTTGGCGGTACGGGAACCCCTGACCAACCGCTAGGAAACTCTCAAACCACAGGTTCAGTAACTCTTACAAGCGCAGATACCTGGTATCAAATACCAAGCTCCAACCTTAGTAGTAGAGTGTTTATAAGTGTTCACAATCGATCTGGTTATGACATGTTTTGGACGTTCGACGATAACGTTAATTCTTCAACAGGCGGCATGCTTTTCCCCGATGGCGCCAATTTAATGCTCGACGCTGGCGACGCGGTAAGTGTTTATGTACGATGTGGTACGGCAGCACAAGTTTGCTGGTATGCTGAATCGCAATCTAACTAAGCAATAGGGATATTAAAGTGTTGAACGCCTACGATTCAAATAGTACACCGGAATTACGAAGAAAAGAGGAATTTAGTATGGAAAGTTAATAATAAACATAGAAGAAAAAATTAATAAAATGGAAAAGATGAAATAATGGCAGTTTTAGTAACAAGGGCTAATTTACCAGCGGCACCAACAGGTTTGGCGGCTAGTGCTGTACATGGCTGGATTAAATGTTACAACGAGGAGTCTGGTGTTTTAGTGGACAGAACCACAGAATTTATTACTGTGGCTAATGATGTAGAGAGCTTTGCAGCCGATGATGATTATGTATATTTTTCTATTGATTCTACTATTACTGCTGATGACAGGGTGGCTCACATACACATTGTTTTATCACAGGTTGCTTCTGCTGACATTTTGCCAGTTTTTGAATACAGCACAGGAGATGATTCATGGGCTGCACTTTCTGTCACAGATGGCACAAATGGATTTACCCAAAATGGCTCAATTATTGTTAATTTAACAACTTTTCCAACATATCAAGTATGGCAAGTGGCCACCAAAGATGGAAATGGAAATACAGTCGGTGATGGAGCAGCCAGAAGATACATAAGAATTAAAAGAACAGTCGACACACTTGCTACTCCACCTAAAATATCAGAGTGTGGAAGTGGAATTTTAACTGCCAATAAAACTTATTACTATAAAGCAATAACTACTAAAGATGGTACTTTTTGGGGTAATTCAACTTATAGTAGAAGTAAGTCAGCTCCATCGTCAGAATTTAGTGCAACTACAACAACAGTAAAAAGAACAATTAAGATTGATATAGATACAAGCGGTAATATGTATGTAGTATGGAGGAGTCCAACATCAGGCGATTATTCACAATCATACGCCTCTACAGCATCAGGAAAAAATGATACAACAACCCAAACTGTAAAAGGTTATTATTTCCAAGAAAGGTGTGGTACTGGAGGGGCTGATAGTGTTTTGATGGATAATGGAGTACCAGACAAGGCTTCTTATAGCGATGCCACTGTTGAGTTGTTTTCATACTACAGAGAGGTTTTGTATTCAGATAGGGAAAGAGCCGAATTGACTGTTGATACAACTGATGCAAGCGTCGCTACTTTTCAAGATATTTATGATGAGTGTCAGACTCAGGGGTGGACAGACTCACTCGTAAGGCTTCATGGTAGCCTTGTTGACAGCGATTTTAGAAGGAAAGTGTATGAGGTAAACGATAACATAAGCATTAAGGGTGATTTTGAAGATGGAGGAATAACTCTGCTTTTAACTGCCGTAATCATCACCCACGAATCTAACAGCGTTACTTTTGGAAGAAGGGCGGGTTCAAGTCCTATTTACCACTACGATAATGGAGTTGATTTTATTTTAACTCAAGTGATTACTTATAATGGACGCTTTCATTTCGCTAACACAAACTTTTATAGTTGTAGATTTATTCAAGCTGGCATTTTATCTACTCGTATTTATTCATGGTTTCCAACAATAAATGATGATTGTGAGTTATATGATGTTTTTTATGATGGTTTTTCAAACATGGAAAGACCAATATTTGATGGTGCTAATATTGTTCTTAACAATGTAAGACTCTCTAAAACTAGATATGGTTTGGTTATTACTCCTAGCACTTTGGACACAATCGAAATGACAGATTTGGTAGTACAGGGTGGAATAGGTATGCAAAACTTCCAACCTTATTGGAATGAGGGTGATGAATTTACTTTTAGAAACTTTAAGTATATTAATGTTTCTGTATTTTTAATTTCTTATGGTCAAGCCTCTAATGATAGTCAAGTTACTCTTAATTGGGTTAATCCTGAACTTATTAATACTTCTATTACTACTAGCAAGGGTGGACAGTATTGGATATATAATGAGATATATTCTCTTGATTTGAAGGTGATAGATGTTGACGGAAATGAGATTGAAACCGCTAATGTGGTAATTAAAGATAGTAATGGAGTTGAATTATTTGATGGCAATACAGACGCTAGTGGAGATATTGCCCAACAAGAACTTGTCTATAAAATATATACAGGTGGAACTTTATTTAATGAGACCTATCGTCAATACAATCCAGATGATGTTACAACAATAATGCCTCACACAGTAACAATAACCAAAGCAGGCTATGCAAGCAAAACAATAATATATACAATGGACAGGAAACGAGAAGATGTGGAAACGTTAGAAAAGATAAAAGATTTAAACTATTCGAAAAAAGGTAGGCTTATAACTACTAGCTAGAAAACATGACGATATTCAAAAAAATAACATTATTTTGGCTTGTATTAATTGTATTATTTCTAAATACAGATATTACGAAGTCTGTTAGTGCACAAATGTATCAAAGGTGCCAAGTGGCAACAGATTGTATTATCGGAGAATACATTTTTGACAATACTGGTGCTCCAATTACTTCTGAGATATGCACAATTGACATAAGGAACCCTAGTGGAACATTGGTTGTGGATGATGGCACTATAACCGCCAACGCTGACGGGTGGCATAGCTATACGTCAAACATTACTACTCCCGAAGGTTTATATCGAGCTATTATATATTGCGACGACTCAGGGGATATTGGATATTTAGACAAAAGCTTTATATTAGGAACAACATTTGAAGATGCTGACGAGGATGTTTGGGGTTACTCATCAAGAACGCTATCGTCTTTTGGTAGCTTTGTAAATGATACGTGGAACTTATTAACTTCGGGGTTAACAACTACAGACAGTATTGGTAAACTCCTAATCGACAATATTAATGCAAGCATATCTTCCAGAAGCACCCTCTCTGCAAGTGAGGTATGGTCAAAACTAACCACAGACTTTACTACTTCTGGAAGTGTGGGAGAGGTACTCTCGGCTCATATTACTTCACTAAATACACTGAGCTCTATAAACAACCAATTATTAGAAACAATTGCAAATTCCCCTCAAATTAAAGTGTGGTATGAAAAAGGAAGCATCATACTTAAGGCTGAAATAACAAATCCTTCTTCAAGTATTTATCAGACAGTCGAGTTTAAACAAAAACTGCCAAAGGAGGTGGGTCCCGAGCATATTATTCAAAAGGATGGCCTTGAGGTGAAATATGACTCTGTTGATGAAACTTATTATTTGGAGGGTGAATTTAACCTAACACCGCGGGAAGTTATAACAAAATCAGTAGAAATAAAAAATGTATGGCTGATAGCTGATTCTGAAATAGAGGGCCTAAAGGAAGGGTCGTCGAATGCTGTGGAATTTCTAAAGGGTTCGTCATATCACGCTCAAGGCTCAATGTTAAGCAATGAAATTACTACAAGTCTGAACTCAATAAAAGAGAAACAGGATGGTGCCATTACTCCGGAAGAATATATTTCCGTTTACAGAGAAAATTTAGCGAATCTTGAAACTTCAAAAAATAATTTTCAAACTCTTCAGGGACTAGTGTCATCTTGGGAGGGCGAGAAAAAGATAGTTGCAAATGTCGGTGGAATCCAGATAACGTCTACTTGGGGAATAATAATTGCAGTAATCTTCGGCCTAGGCTTTTTAGCTTCAATTAATATTTATTACTTGGGAAAAAGAAAACAAATACAAAAACCTTTTCTTAAGCAAATCTTTCCAAAGAGTAGGGCCAAGACAGAAATAAAACAAACCGATAAGACTTCGTAGAGAACTCTTTACATACTGTTAAAAAGAAAGTGGATATACATCGCAAGCGGCAGTCCGAGACCGATCAATCGCCTGTTTATTAATGTTGGGGTATATATTATGAAAAGTGTCGCAATATGTAGAAACGTCGTTGATAATAGTTTTTTTGCAAAAAGCAAAGAGTGTCCATCGCCAAACACACTACCTAGATATAAAATACTTTCTGACAATGAAAAAACCAAACCTGAAATGACTAATAATTTCCAATGCAGGTTGGCTTTTGAAACCTTTAAAACCATCAATACAACGATCGCTTTAAAAACTTCTTCCACAATGTACGGATAAGGTAGCAATTTGGCTATGGGGATTATTAATACTGGGGATATTAAAGAAAATATTAATATTAGTATTACGACAGAAACGTAATTATTTTTGTCATCCATATTTTTTCAGCTTATCATGAATCGGTTCTATAAACTTTTGCAGGATTTTTTTTGACGGCTTATCGTTTTTTGGAGTTTTCGGGCTATAGTGGACTATTTTAGGAACTCCTTAGTGTATAATCTGGCGGATGCTACGAACTCCAGAAGCGCTTAGAGTTTATAAAGAAGACAGGATATTTCTAACTAGTAATTTAGAGAAAAATCCGTCGAGAGATCTTCAATTTGTAGTAACACCAGACCCGGTTTATTTTGGTTCAGCTCTTATGGATACAATGCACATCCTTGGTTCTTGCTTGAGTAAAAGGGGGAGAGTGGTTGGCCAATACAAACTTTATTCTGAGCACCAGCATGGTGAAATACCACGAGACGATCTTGGTGAAATTTCAATAACAACTGAAACTGAAACAATCACTAAGCTAAATAATATGGCCGACGAAAGAGATTTGGATGTTGTTACTCTGTCAACTATTTTTAAAGAATCCACAACAAATAAAACTTTTATTATTCCTGCGGTTGATCTTGAAATAATTTCTTCTGGAAGCGATTGTGAAAGTATTAAGGCCGATCTTGGGGGAGTAGCTAATAAGCTAATGTCAATAAATTGTTCGGGATTTTTCTTTAGGTCAGGCTGTGTTGGTAGAGGTGGCTATTATTATCTTGCAGATTTTGCCATGCCTTATACCCCTAGTATGTGGACATTTCCAGGTGAGGTAATGGAATTATTAATAGATGTGAGTGATGGCTCCCCTGAGGCTAATCAAAATATCGCATTGTCGATTGAGTTGGGAAATAAGCTTCAGGTTGTTAAGGATGTCGCCAGTGCTCAAGAAGTTGCAAGAGAAATCATGTTAAAGTTTCCGTCTGTTCCATTAGGTGCAGACAGACCGGGGCTTTTACATGATCCAAGGTGGATTGGCCATAACCTTCTGGAAGAGAAGTGCAATTTAAGAATTTCCAAGGCAAAGGGATACTCTGAACCCCCTATTATTGTTGGTGAGATTAGATAGCACTGAGGCTATTTGTGGGCTATAGTGGACTATTTCCAGAACCTCATTTGGGTTTAATATTGTGAAAATTAGAAAAAGTGTACATTTGGAAATGGGGGTCCAGTTTATTACTGAAACTACATTATTCTTCATAAGCAATAGGAGCTAGCTCGAAGCCTAATTGTTCTCGGTTTTGTGCTATCAAGTGTTGCATTGAATTAAAATATCTTTCATACTCAAAATGTTTAGCTGTCATTATGGCGTCATTAGCCAGTTTTTTAAGATTGTGTGGTTTTCTTGTAATACAACCATATACTGTTGCCACAATTTCACTTCTCGTTAGTTGGACTTTTCTAAAAGCCGAAGAACTTTTAAGAGAGCTGGTCGTGGTGCTATGTTTATTAATTTCGACATAAGAGTCCCATGCTTTTATGTAATCTTTTTCGATACCTCTAGATATTCCTAAAAGGGCTTTGGATTTAGCAATCAGGCTGTAACCTTCACAGCGTAAAGATGGTTTTGACTGAGGAAAAACTTTGTAAAGTTTACTTATTAGATTTTCAAACTCAGACTTATTTCCCATGTAAGCTTCGTTCAGCGCTTGTTCTCCCAGAATGTATGGCAACAAATCAGGCTCAATCAGTTCAGCTGCCCTCTTGAAATATTTTGTTGATTTTTCAAGAGCTGGGCGATCTAAACTGCAACCTCCTACAAGATTCAACACATCTCCCATTTTCGCATATGCAAGGCCAATTTTTTGAGAATCACTAAGCTTTTTAGCGACCAAAAGCATATTTTCTAAATCTGTCCAAATAATCCTGTGTGCTTCTTTAGGCATTTTACTGCGAAGAACGGCTATAGATTTTTGATTCAAGTAATCGAAAATAAGTGACAATAACGTATCTGATAGGCTGCCAGTTGGATCGGTGGAAAGTTGTTTTTCAAGTTTTTCAAGAGTAAGACACGCGTAATTGAATACTAATGAAGAACTTCCTTTACGATTTAATTTATTGATTAAAGATAAGTTATTCTTTGCGATTTCTACAATCTTATTTGTTTTGTAATCAAACAAATATCTGCCTTGAAATTTTTCATAAATATCTCTATGTAGCGCGTTCATGAGAGTTTCCTTCTTGGCTTTTGAAATTTTCACTATTAGGCAGAAGGTAGTAAGTTGTTTTTGGGTGAAAAGCCTTTCTCCTTTAAGAACGCGGGAGACAACGCTAGGGTCAATTTCTCTGAATTTTAGTCTTTCCCACATTTCCAAAGAAAGTTGGTTAAGTGACAAGCCATTAGTGAACACGATTCTATTACCCTGGCGGGAGTAGTGTTTTTGAAGCTCTTTGGAAAGGAAACTTCCCACTGTAACTAACTGTATCATTTGTTGACAAATGCGTCAATGATTCTTGCGGCTCTACATGCTTAACTTCGTGTGTTATGGAAAGGCGTTTGGGGAAGCAAGAAGAATGGGAGACCTTGAGTCATTCAGCTAATACTGTTGTTATGATTTCTCCAGATCAGTTCGGGTTTAATGCTGAAACGGCAGAAACTAATACTTTTCAAAATCAACCAGAAAAAACCGAACAAGTAAAAGAAGAGGCATTAAGGGAATTTAATAACATGGCCCAAGCGCTAAGAGATCACGGTATTAACGTATCGGTTTTACCTAGTCGTGAGGATGTGGTAACTCCAGATGCTGTCTTCCCGAACAATTGGTTTTCGTTGCATGAAAACGAGACCCTTGTTATTTATCCTATGCTCGCCGAGGTTCGTCGAGCAGAGCGTCAAGTTGATAGTTTAATTAGTACGCTGTCAGACATAGGAGTTAAGCCACAAGTTATTGATATGTCTGCACAAGAAGGAGAGGGCCAAATCCTTGAGGGGACAGGTAGCCTAGTATTAGATCGAGTTCAAAAAATTGCTTATGCAATAGGATCCCCAAGAACTTCGGAAGACATGTTTTATGAATGGTGCAAAGAAATGGATTATGAGCCATTATTCTTCCATGCTTTTGATAAAGATAGCAATCCTATCTATCATACGAACGTTATTTTAAGTATCGGTAGGGACTTTGTTGTAATTTGCGAAGAGGCAATTAGAGATTCAGATGAAAAAGATAAAATAATAAACAGTTTACAAAAAAATGACCGTAGATTAATAACAATAACTCTTGATCAAGTTTACTCTTTTTGCGGAAACATTCTCGAATTACAGTCCTCGATACATGGTTCAGTAGTGATTTTGTCGTCTACGGCCTACAATGCGTTTACTGAAGAGCAACTTCGACAACTTGAGGAGAAAAACACATTAATCACTGTGAGCATTCCAACAATAGAAAAAATTGGTGGTGGAAGTGCAAGATGCATGTTAGCTGAAGTATTCCCGAGCAAAACAGACTAGTTTATTGTCGCATCTAAGTTATTTGCGGGCTATAGTGGACTATTTTAGGAACCTTGTACTTAGTGCTAACCCCATTTTCTTTCTATGAGGCTAGCACCATTTCTCCCTGATCTTACTTTAAATCTTTTCTGTTTTTACCTGAACCTCCACAGATACCACACTCTCTACTTGCTGTAGCCTCTGTGCCTGGACCCTTAACGTGACCTTCTCCTTTGCAGGTTCGGCAGTCAGGTCTCGAGACAAGCTCGATCTTAAAAGTGAAAAGAGTGTTCAGTTTTATGAACCACTTGTCCCCTGCGGGATTCGCGGGTTCAATAATACAGCTCTTTCCAACTTCTTTCGCCCAGGCTTCGATTGCTTTTGCAGCTTCTTCGGCATTGTCGACATTGACACCCAAGTGAGTACCAGAAAAAGTTGTCGGCCTGGCAGGCATATTCTTATGTTCCGTCAGTTGTACACAGACCATGCTGGATATGTTCGGGAACAGAAACCTGGCTTGACCCCAATCCCCCGAAATTACTCGCTCGTCGTCAGTAATCCACCCGAAAACTTTGCTGAAAAAGCTCAAAGCGGATTCCATCTCACCCTTCATTACTAAAAAAGCAGGGTGGTTGAGTGTAACGGGACCAATATAGGGATGGTCCATACTTGCACCTCCGTTGTTAAAGTATTTCACCCGAATTGGTGATTGGGGGAATTATAACAACAATGAAGCTAAATAACAATTGTTATAGGCTATTTGCGGGCTATAGTGGACTATTTTAGGAACCACCTAGGAACTTTCTTGGTATAGTTTTTGTATCGATTTCCAAACTTTTTCCTGAGCTCTGGTTCCTCATGGCGAATAGTACGTAAATGAAATGCTGGAATTGATACGATAAAAAGAAAGAATAGCAGTAAATCTCCTCTAATGAAGAACCGACCAAGAAACATTGCCAATATTGCTATATACATTGGATTTCGACTGTATTTATATAACCCGTCCGCAATGAGTCTTTTGGGCTCTTCTATTCCGACAGGTGTGCTTCTACCGGTTTTAAAATGTCTATCTATCAGGTGTAGGGTTATAGCCATGCTGGTTCCAAACAGGATCCAACCAACAAACTCCAATCTAGGATAGTAGAAAACTGATAAATTAAAATAGTCATTCAAGTAAATTGCTGCTAGGGGAAGAACTACCCAAACGAAAATAATTATTACAAGACCCTTGAGTCTGGTGGCAAATTTCATTCATTGAAGTATACCATTCTGAGGCTAAATGCGGGCTATAGTGGACTATTTTAGGAACCTCATTTAGCCACAAAGTTGTGAAAACATAAAAAAAGTGTACATTTGGAAATGAAGTGTTCACTGTTTTTATTAAACCGCTATAATTATATAATTGGCAAATATGAGCAACGACAATGAGCCTATTTGGAAAAGTGCAGGTACAGCGAGGAGGAATTTTGTTGTGTCTGGTTATGAAGAAGGTGGGGACAGAGAGGACTGGACAGATAAGCTCCCACCGGGAGTTGTTGACAAAAGTATATCGTTGCTGCTGACGGAAGGGGTATTACCCAAACCCACCAAGGAGGAAGTAAAAATTGTAATATTTTCTACGTCGAGCAACACTGGAGTTTTCGAATCAAAACTTAAAGAGGAGTTGGGTGAAAAATATCAGGTTATTGCAAGTGACCTTGCATCACTCAGTCGTCGTGCAGATGGTAAGCAGCAAAACCTCCAGGCTGATGCCTTTTTGCCGCCATTATCACATGGATCAGTTAATGTCATATTCGATCGAAGGGGTGCGCTGTGGCATACCTCTAACGTGAATGAGCCTCTCAGCCATCCAAGTCGTGCTAAACAATTGCTTGAGATATATAGACAGAAATTGAAGGCTGGTGGAGTGTTGATTGTCGACAATGACGTTGGTTGGGATGCTTCAACTGCAGACTTAATGGCAGAGCTTGGAATAGATAAACCAGCGGGTTTCAGCGAACCAGTTGTTGTTGGGGAAAAGGGTTGTCGTTATCAGGTCTACACGAAGTTGTCTAAGGAAATATAAGTCGGGAGTTTATTTATTTGCGGGCTATAGTGGACTATTTTGGGAACCTTCAATTCTTTATGTGTACCTCGAAAAACTTCTTAGTTGCTGGCCAAACTTTATCGTGAGCTAATATCTCTTTTCGTGTAAGCCAGTCGGTGTTGTCTACTTCATCTTTATCGATTGTTAATTCATGACTGTCAACATCACACTTCCACCAATGAGTGATTTGGTTTTCAACATCTCCTGGAGTTTCAGCGTATTTCTTTTTAGGTTTTACTTTAATACCCAATTCTTCATCTATTTCTCTAATAAGCGCTTCTTCTTCGTTCTCGTCTGGCTCTAAATGTCCACCGGGTGGATAAAGAAAACCAGTAAATTTACCAAAGTCTTTTGTCGAACCCATTAATAGATATTCCTTTTCTTTTTCGCGCATTCTGGAAATAACGCCGACAACAACATGTGTTTCTTGAGGTTTTTCTTTTTCTTCACCATTCACATTTTGAAGTATACCATTCTGAGGCTGTTTGCGGGCTATAGTGGACTATTTTGGGAACCTTGCTTTAAACATTTCTTTAACCTCAGGTATTTTCTTGATCTCAGGTTTATCAGCTGAACCTACTACGATTTCAGGATAGTCAATATCACCGCTTTTATATGGGTCTCCCAGACTCATTGGAAAAACCTTTCCTTTCTCTGGTTTAAATGGTGTTTGGATTACGGGACCAATTACTTCACGGGTCATTCCTTGAATATGTACGGCACCTTTTCGTTCTCTGCCTGGTGCATAGTCGTGTTTTCCTAAATGACGATGTCCCCCAAAAATAAGAAAATTGTTTTGAATGAAATCTTTTGCCTCTTTTTTTGTTAAGTCGCGTTGGACTTGAAATGCTTTTATTAAATTATCTTGGACAGTTACAGCGCAGTGAGAGTATATTGTCGTTTTCGCGCCGTTTTGACTATTTACCAGTATTTGATTGATTAATTTTTTTTGAGTAGCCATTTCGCTTTTTAAGCGATTAACCATTTCCCCGTGTAATGGATCGTTGTCAGGAATATTAACTTGGTTTAGTGCTTTTTTGAGAGCAACAACGCCTCCGTTTTTTTGCATAAGTTCAGAATCAATAAAGGCAACTTGATTATTTACCTTCTCTTTGTCATCGGTAGTTTCAATGCTTCCGATTTGTGACCCATGTGTCAACAGCTCTAAATACCATTTATGAACGGAATGGATAGCAAGTTTGGTGCCACTATCATTATCGTTTTCTACACCTTCTCTTCTGTACCTATTCCATGCACGACTGATTACCTCCCATGATTTGCCTTCCTTTACTGCTTTTGTAATGCTGCGAAAATCTTCAAGGCCAAACATCCCAAAATCTTTTGTAAGAGCTCTGCTTCCCCAATATTCCTCAGGACCCAGAAATCTATTATGATTTCCTGATAGTTTAAAAACCCTTATCTGATTATCTTTGTTTTTCATTCCTACTGCTTTATTTCGAGCAGTATAATATCTCTCTAAATCATGGTAGGCATAAAAAACCGCTCCGGCTTCATTTGCAACCACCACGTCGCCCATAATAAGCATTAAGCCTCCTTTTTCAAATCTTTTATTGATCTCTGGAGCTGCCTGACGGAGGGCAAACCTTGTAAGTACAGCCATCTCCCTTATTCTTTTTCTAATGGAAGGAAATTTAGCGAGCACTCTTCGTTTTCCATGAGTAATAGCTTTTTCTCCTCCTCGAAATGGTTGAGGTCCTGCTAAATGAGTATCGGCGATTGCCGTCAAGTGAGGTATTTGATTTTCAATAATTGTTGTGCTTTCTTCAAATGGGGTGCGTATGAAATCTGGCCTACTTCTTGCTTCAGGTTTGGTGTCGTTTTCTATTGTTTCAAGAGCCAGTTCAAAAGCTGTTCTCTTTTCGGTTTCTTTTTGTTTTACACTTATTCCTTCACCTTTATCCATTAATCTAATACTAATTCAAAGTGATGTTTATTCAAAACAACGAGAATTATTTGAGGCTATTTGCGGGGTAGACGGGACTCGAACCCGCGACCTTCCGCGTGACAGGCGGACACTCTATCCAACTGAGCTACTACCCCTCGTTAGACGATGAAATTATACCAAATTTAGGGCAAATAATCCCGTCTCTATTGTTATAATAGATAAATGGCCAAAATAAAGAGGGTTTACGGAACTCTAACCTACTTACCTGAAAAAAAGTTATTAGACCATCTAGCTTCAAAGCTATATAAATTAGCTCATGCTGATTTTTTCTCATATATAGCCCTTTTTGGCGCAGTTCTTACTGGATACTCTATGTATCGCATTGATAGGTCTCTAAACTTTCTTCATTTAGCTAACTTTGGAATTTTTCTCCATTGGTTTGGAGATAGCTTGGATGGAAGGGTGGCTGGACTGAGAGACCAATCAAGGCCAAAGTATGGACATTACTTTGACCACATAATTGATTCTATTTCACTTGTGCTTATATTTACAGGCATTGCTCTATCTCCAATCTCAACTGCGAGTATTTGGATTGCCTGTCTAGTTATGACACTTCTTATTTTCAATCACGCCTATCTTAAAGCTAGTGTAACTAAGGTTTTCAATATGTCAGTTGCTGCAATTGGAGGTACGGAAGCGAGGATCATTTTTATCATTGCAAACTTAACCATCCTTATTACTGGCAATCCCATGTTTAACGTTTTTGGCAGTAAATCATTACTAGATATATTGGGGATAGTTGTACTAGCATTATTGATCATTGGCTTTTTTGGCAGTGTCTCAAGCACTCTTTGGGGAAAAAACAAAATTACTGAAGATAATTAATCAAGTAGTTGAACAACTCCCTTGTGGGCGTCAACTTTTACTCTGTCTCCGGTTTGAATCACCTCGGTGGCATTTCTAGTGCCTACTATGGCGGGGATCCCAAGTTCTCTGCAAACAATAGCAGCATGAGAAGTAACTCCACCTAAATCAGTAACAATAGCCGATGCTTTGGCCATTAAAGGTGTCATTTCAGGAGTAGTGGTATCTGAAACTAGAATATTTCCCTTTTCCATTGAATCATATATTCCTGGATTCTCGTGACTAACAACGGTGCACTTACCTTCTGCAACTCCCAAGCTTGCTGGTAATCCAACAACCTCTTTTTTTGTTTTTCTTTTGGCTTTTTTAAAGAATCTTTTTAAGTCATTCCATAGTTCATCGATTTCTATGTATGCTTCTTCATCGTTGTAATCAAAAAAGTTAAGTTCCTTATTTCCTTCAACGATCCCATATTGGACCTCAAGATGTCCATGAATTCCTCTTACAAGCTCATATAGCCTTTTTTGCATTGTTTTTGAAATAGTTTTAGAAAAGCGAATAACGCCCTGTTGATTAAAAAGAAAAGGATCTGTAAGAGTAAAGCCTCGAGTCATAATATAATGTCTGTCACCTGTAATAAACTCCGCTATGCCATTACCGCTTTCTGAAACAAGAACAGTTCCCTTGAATTCAGGTTTATCAGGATACTGACAAACAATAATTTTGTAATTTTCCTTTTCGGGAAGTTTACTTAGAAAACGATATCCAGTATTGATGTCATAAAGACGCAGTTTTGATTGCCTGTCAAGATGCCTTGCTTTTAGATTGGGGACAGCACTAATCCAATAGGGCTTACCAATTCTACCTACAGCAATCTCAAACTCTTTTTTAGAAGGGAATTTCCCAAATTGAAATGCAATATGTCTTTCGTGGGGAAGACCAAGATTGTAAAGACGGGCATACAGAACTTCTCTGTCCTTGCTGGCTTCAATCTTAAGTTTTTTATCAAATTTTGCTTCGATTAGTTTTCCCCATTTTTGAAGGGAAGTGGTCTTTTCAAAGTTAATTTGGTTTATACTTCCAGCATTGTCTTCAATCATCCAGGCACGACCTACTTTTTTAGCCTTTATTTTTCCAGCACTAATTAATCTTGTGACGTGCATGCGTGAAATTCCATGCTTTTGGGCATATTGAGATGTAGATAAATGTTGTTTATTCATAGTTACTATTGTAACGTGACTATTATAACATATACATGCATTGAATCAAGTTTATGTATAATTAAATTAATGAAAATTCACAAGAAAATGAGCAATATGGAAATAGCTGAGCTTTTGAGAGCAGTAGCCTCCGCTCTTCAATTAAAAGGAGCTTCAGAAAACAAATTCAGAATTATTGCTTATCAACGAGCCGCTGATGCAATTGAGCATTTAAGTAGCGAAGCAAAAGATGTTTATGACGAGGGAAAGTTAACTGAAATCGCTGGAATAGGGGAAAGCATTGCCTCTCACTTAGGGGAAATTTTTAAGTCAGGGAAATCAAAACACTTTTCTTCAATCATGAAAGATTTACCACCTTCCATGTTTGAATTAACAAAGTTGCCTGGAATTGGAGCTAAAAGAGCCCATAAATTGGCAACAGAGCTTAAGATAACAAGTGATAAAAATGCGATAAAAAGACTTGAAAAAGCAGCAAAACAAGGTAGGGTCTCACACCTTGAAGGTATGGGTGAGCTAACAACAGAGGCCATTCAAAAATCCATTAAAGAAGTTAAAGGAAGAACCAACCGTCTTTTATTGCCATATGCAGAAAAAATTGCTTTTGAAGTAATTGAATGGTTAAAGAAAGACAAAAACAATAAAAGAATAGATGTATTGGGAAGTCTCCGGCGTAAGGCCGCCACAGTTGGGGATGTGGATATCGCCGTTGCGACAACTGACTTGAAGGGCAGTTTAGATCGCTTTACAAAGTACCCCAACAAGAGTCGTGTGCTTGAAAGAGGCAGTAGGACAGCATCAATCATTATTCCTGGAAATCGGCAAGTTGATTTGATGGTAACCGATCTTGATAGTTATGGATCGCTTTTACAACATTTTACTGGCAGCAAACACCACAACATTGCTCTTCGTGATTTTGCCAAAAAGAAAGGATTAAGTCTATCTGAATATGGAATAAATAAGACTGATACAAATAAATTAACTAAGTTTAAAAAAGAAGATGATTTTTATAAACACTTAGGGTTAGAATGGATTCCACCAGAATTGCGTGAAGACACTGGCGAAATTGAAGCCGCAAAAGAAAGCAAGTTGCCCAAGCTGATTCAACTAAAAGACATTAAATCTGATCTTCAAATTCATAGCGATTTTGATATCGAAACGAGTCACGATATTGGAGAATCCTCTATGTTAGAGATTGCTCAAAAAGCAGAAACATTGGGCTACGAGTACATTGCCTTCACAGAGCATAATCCCAGCAAGAGTGGGCACAATGAAGCGCAAATTATTGATCTAATAAAAAGAAAAAAAGAAGCAGTTTCTAAAATCAAATCAAAGGTCAAAACATATAACGCTTTGGAAATTGATATCTTACCTGACGGGTCCTTATCTGTACCAGAGAAAGGCTTGTTATTGCTTGATTTTGTGACTGTCTCAATTCACTCAAGTTTTAAGCAAGATAGAGAAAAAATGACAAAAAGAGTTATTAGAGCTTTGAGTTACCCAAATGTAAAAATATTCACTCATCCGACTGGACGAAAAATTGGCCATCGTGAATCAATTGAGTTAAATTGGCCTGAAGTGTTTGAGATTTGTAAGAAAAAAGATATTTGGCTTGAAATTAACGCCGACTCAATGAGACTTGATTTACCAAGTCTATTGGTGCGAGATGCAATTAAGGCGGGAGTTAAGTTAACTCTTGGAACTGATGCCCATTATAAAGCGGGAATGGATAATATGATTTATGGAATTGATGTAGCAAGAAGAGGTTGGGCAACAAAAGCGGACATTGTCAATACTAGGAGTTTAAGTGAGTTTGAGAAAATGTTAAACTCAAAACAATAGAAACGGGGTGATTTAGAGATGTTAACACCAATAATAATAGTAGTAGCCTTAGCTCTTTTTTGGGTGATTGCCCAATATAATTTCTTTGTATCTAGTAAAGCTCGGATAAAAGCTTCTGTTCAGGAAATTGGCAATCAACTTAAAAGACAGGCTAGCTTAATTCCCAATTTACAAGAATCAGCTAAGGGATTTTTAAAGCACGAAAAAGGAATATTTAAAGATCTAACTGATGCAAGGCGTGCGATAACAAACGCAGTTAAATCCAAGGATGTTCAGAAAATGGCTGATGCCGGTGGAAAACTGGCAAGTATATTGCCATCAATCAAAGTGGCGGTTGAAGACAATCCAGAAATAAAAGGATCAAAGACCGTTACAAAGCTTATGGATGAACTTCGAGATACGGCTGACAAGGTAATGTATGCAAGAAGGCTTGTAATTGATTTAACGGCTGACTTTAACGTTCGAAGAGTGAGAGTGCCATCTAATATAGTTGCCAATCTATTTAAGTTTGAAGAATTACCAGGACTTATAACTCCAGAGTCTGGAGAACATGTTGAGGTTTCCGCTTCGGATACAAAAACACCAAAAGTAAAGCTTTAATATGATTAATATTTACGAGGCAATTGATGCCAATAAACGTAAAAGTGCTTTAGTGGTAATCTTTTTTCTAATATTTATTACGGCAGCAATTTATTTTATTGGTCAAGCGTTTGGGATTTACTTGGGTTATGAACCAGGTGGATTGGGGTTTGTTGGCTTGGCTCTAATTATCTCTGGATTCATGAGTTTCACTGGTTATTATTTTTCTGATCGAATAGTTCTGACCATTTCAGGAGCAAAACCAGCTGATCGAAAAAAACACTTTGACTTCTACACTGTTTCAGAAAATCTAAGTTTAGCCGCCGGAATTCCCAAGCCGAAGTTGTTTGTAATTGAAGACACAGCTACCAATGCTTTTGCTACAGGTCGAGATCCCGAGCATGCTGTAGTGGTTGCCACTACAGGCATATTAGACAAACTAACTCGAGTTGAATTAGAGGGAGTGATAGCCCACGAGCTCTCACATGTTAGGCATTATGATACAAGATTAATGAGCATTGTATCGGTCCTTGTGGGATCAGTGGCTCTTTTAGGGGATTGGTTAATTCGCATGCAATGGTATGGTGGTAGGAGGTCTGATTCAAAAGGTGGTTCACAAATTCAAGCCCTTTTCATGATTCTTGGAATATTGCTTGCCATTCTTTCGCCAATCATTGCCAACTTAATTAAATTAGCAATTTCCAGAAGACGTGAATTTCTAGCAGATGCAGGCGCTATTTCAATCACCAAGCAACCATCTGGGCTTATATCGGCACTCAAGAAAATATCAGCAGACAAAGAAGCTTTGGAAGTAGCCAATAAAGCAACGGCTCATCTTTATATCATCAACCCCTTTAAAGGAAAAGAAAAAAGTGGAGTTCGATGGTTTTCAAAGATGTTTAATACACACCCTCCAATCACTGAACGAATCAGAACTCTTCAGCAAATGAGTTAATCCTTCTAGGAATAAAAATTATGATAAACTAGCTTCAAGGTTGGTTATGGCCAAAAAACATACAATTACTCCTGATGAAGTGAGGCACATTGCTGGTCTTGCTAATTTAGACTTAACCGATAAAGAATTAAAAACTTACACTGCACAGCTTCAAGATATATTAGGCTACATTGATATTTTGGATAATATTGATACCAATAATGTTGTACCAACTTATCAAACACTAGATGGAACCGTTAACGTTTTTCGTCAAGACAAAGTAACTAAAAGTCTTTCTCAGAAAAAAGCTCTTTCTCAAGCCAATAAGATTCATGATGGATATTTTGTAACAAGCAATGTTTTTAAGAAAAATATAACTAAGACAAAAGATTATGAAAAAACAAAATCTAGAAATATAGATGAACACAATGCTGTTTTATCGAAGGTAAGTGACAATGGAAGCGTTGCCCATAAAGATTTGTTTGTCACCGAAGACATTGTAACAACAGCAGGATCCTCCGTACTAGAGGGGTTTATTCCTCAATATTCTTCAACGATTGTTAACAAGATGGACAAGATGGGTTTAAAAACAAAATACAAAGTTAACCAAGACGCTTGGGGACACGGAGGTAGTGGAGAAAATAGCGACTATGGAGCAACTTCAAATCCTTGGAATAAAGATTATGTGCCAGGAGGCTCTTCAAGCGGCAGTGCGGTGGTCGTTGCCATGGGAGATGTAGAGGTCGCTACAGGAACAGATACCTGTGGGTCAATCAGAATGCCGGCATCGTACACCAATGTTGTGGGGATAAAACCAACCTATGGTGCTCTGAGTCGATATGGAGTGATTGCTTTTGCATCAAGCCTTGATTGTCCCGGTTTTTTAGCAAGAACTGTTTCAAAAGTAAAAGAAGTTTTTAATCAAGTCGTAGACGTTGATAAATATGATGGTACAAGCCAAAGCGCCAAACGCTCACAGAAAGATTCAAAACCAAAAACTATTGGTATACCGAAAGAATTCTTTGAAGAGGGGATAGACTCCGAAGTGAAAGAGGCGGTTATTAAGGCGACAGAGGAATTAAAGGCCAAAGGATATGAAATTAAGGAAATTTCATTGCCTCACGCAAAGCTTGGTGTAGCTGCCTACTATATTATTGCTCCCACTGAAACGTCGAGTAATCTAGCTCGATACGATGGAATTCGTTTTGGAAAAAATAGATCTGCCTTTGGAGCTGAGGCAAAGAGACGAATAATGCTGGGAGCTTTCGCCTCATCTGCCGGATATGTTGACAAGTATTATGAAAAGGCGGCTAGAGTTCGATCTCTCATTATTTCTGATTTTGAAAAGGCTTTTAACCCAGTTGATGCAATAATCGCTCCAGTTTCACCCACTCCCCCTTTTAAAATAGGGGAGAAGGTAGAAAATCCTCTCGAACTTTATTTAATGGATGTTTATGCTGCTCCTGCCAGTTTGGCAGGACTTCCTGCATTAGCCTTGCCTTGTGGATTTACAAAATCAAATTTACCAATTGGTATGCAAATAATTGGACCAAGATGGAGCGAGCAAAGTTTATTTAACTTGGGTGAGGAATATCAAGAAATAACCGATTGGCACGACAAAAAACCATTATGAATAAAAATAATAAACCAGTGATTGGGTTAGAAGTTCATGTAGAGCTTTCCACAAACTCAAAAATGTTTTGTGGCTGTAAAGCTTTTCACTTTCGGGTTAAACCAAATACTCACACATGTCCGGTTTGTTTAGGGCTTCCCGGAGCTCTTCCTGTTCCTAACAAAAAGGCTGTAGATTGGGCAATCATGATCGGTCTTGCCCTGAATTGTAAAGTGTCTCCAAAGAGCAAGTTTGACCGCAAGCACTATTTTTATCCAGATTTACCTAAAGGTTATCAGATAAGCCAATACGATCAACCTCTTTGTGAAGGAGGTTTTTTGGAAACAAGCGAAGGTAAGGTGAAAATTACAAGAGTTCATCTTGAGGAAGACACAGGAAAATTGATTCACAAAAAACTTGATGGAAGCGACGTCAGTTTAGTTGATTTTAATCGATGCGGTGTTCCTCTAGTTGAAATCGTAACTGAACCAGATTTACGTTCTGCGAAACAAACTAAAGAATTTGCTCAGGAAATACGAAGAATAATAAGGAGTTTGGGTGTTTCAGATTGTGATATGGAAAAAGGATCCATGAGGCTTGAGGCCAACATGTCGTGGGGTCTTGATTTGGGATATAAGGTGGAAATAAAAAACGTAAACTCTTTTAAGTTTACAGAAAAAGCCATCGAATATGATTTAGCGCGTCAAAAGGAATTATTGGATAAAGGAAAAACTCCAAAACAAGAAACCCGAGGATGGGATGAAAAGCAAAATATTACTGTTTCACAAAGATTCAAGGAAACTGCCGCTGATTATCGCTATTTTCCAGAGCCAGATATTGCCCCAATGACTTTCACCGATAAGCAAATAGCTACATTAAGAAAATCAATTCCAGAGTTACCAGATGAGATTGCAAAAAGACTTGTAAAAGAGTTTGACTTAAGAGTCGATTACTCCCAGTTGATATCGGCAGATAGCGCTTTGCAACAATATGCCGAAAAAGTGTTTAAGAAAGGTTTGGAAAAGAAAATAAAACCAAATGATTTGGCAGGAGTCATTATTAATCAAAAGATAGATATTGAAAAAGTTTCGCCTGACGAGTTAGTCGATTTAGTTTTTCAGAAAAAAACACAAAAAGAATCTGACCCAAGCATTGTTTCTGGGTGGGTTATGGAGGCTATTGAACAGAATTCAGAAGCCGTCACAGATTACAAAAATGGCAAGACGAATGCAATCTCAGTAATCATTGGTTCGGTGATGAAAATATCTTCCGGAAAAGCGGATCCCGCTGCTGTTCGAGACTTGCTAATAAAGAAATTGGCATGAAGGATTTTAAGTCACTTTTTAAAGGAACTAAGTTTATTTATCTTTGGGGTTCACAGCTTCTTTCACAGATTACTATTAATATTCTTAACTTTGTCCTCCTAATTAGACTGTTCGAGGTGACTGGTTCCTCAATTGCCACCTCTCTTCTTTGGATTTCATATGCCCTGCCAGCCCTTATTATTGGCCCCTTTGCTGCGGCCAGTGTCGATATTTACGATCGTAGAAAATTGTTAATCATGACTAATGTTTTGCAGGCATTAACAATTCTTATTTATGCTCTTATTCATGGGGCATCGACTTACTTACTTTATGGAGTAGCTGTTGTTTACTCTCTTTTAAATGAGTTCTATATTCCCGCTGAGGCCGCCTCTTTACCCTCTTTAGTTAAGAAGGAAAAGTTGCCCCACGCGAATGGCTTATTTTTTATGACTCAACAGATGAGCTTGGTCGTAGGTTTTGGGCTGGCCGGAGTACTTTTAACTATTTTTGGATTTACTAAGGTACTTTATCTTTCCTCATTCTTGCTTTTATTAGCTTCTATTAGCGTTTCCTTTTTACCAAAAATGAAAGTTAAAAAAGAACTTGTGAAGTTTGAAGACATCATCTTTCACTTTTTTGAAAGGATTACTGAAGGTTTTCGATTCATTCGGGAACATCGAAGAGTTTTAGTACCATTTTTATTATTAATCGGCGTTCAAGTAGCTTTTACAATTGTGGTTGTTAATGTGCCCTTATTGGCCAAAACAATTCTAAAAATTAATCCTTCAAATGCGGGCTATATGGTTGTTGTGCCAGCTGGAATAGGAGCCGCTATTGGCAGCATTTACATACCACGGCTTCTTAAAAAGGGGGTTAGAAAAAAGAAAGTGATTGAAAATTCACTGACTGCACTGGCTGTTTGTTTTTTACTCTTAACTTATGCTTCAAAGATATTTCCCTGGCCCTATAATGTCGTAGTTGGGGTGTTGACCATAATCCCCTTAGGTTTTTCTTTTGTAGGAGTAATTGTGCCGTCTCAAACATTTTTACAAGAAGTTACACCTGGTGGAATGAGAGGTAGAGTATTTGGTAATTTCTGGTTTATGGTTAAAATAGCAACCGTTTTTCCAGTCGTTTTCTCGGGAGCAATATCAGAGCTACTTGGAATAGAAACTCTTTTAACAGTCCTTGTGGGTGTAATAATAATGGGTCTAGTATTTTCTAAAAAATATAGCTCAAAAATACTTCCAGGTTCAGTAAACTAAACCCCAATAAAAACCTAAAATTACCTCTTGTAACAGGCCGTGAAAAATGAGAAATTGTGAGTAAGATGACAGAAGACAAAGGTAAAGGACGCCCTTTCGACACAGGTCCACTGGTTCACATACCACCAAGGGCAATCGAAAGCATGAAACAGTCCTTAGAAGGAAAAACGCCAGAAGAAATTGCAGAGAGAGTAATTAAGGCTGAAACAGGAAGAGATAAGTATAAAAGATTGGCCTATTTTGATGAATTAACAAGTTTATTTTCCCGAACGGGTTTAGTAAAAGGTTTTGGATATAGTCAAGATAATTTAGTTTCAATATTCGAATTTTTAAGCAAAGAGGAGTTGGAAGGCACAAGATATGCAGAAGGGTATAAGGGTTATTCTTTAGTCGTAATAGATCTTATTGGACTGCATAATATCAATGAAAAAAAAGGGAAAAGTGGGGGTGATAAAATACTCAAAGAATTAGCCAATAAACTTCAAGCTGCTGCAAAAAGAGAGCAATTTGATTTTCCAGCACGACTCCAGGGTGACGAGTTTGCTTTTTTAGCTATCAATGTAGATGTGGATGAATTGGAAGAGCATGTAAAATATTTAAATGAAAGCCTTGAGGGCATTAGGGTGAATATGGTTGCAGCCACTTTTAAAGAACTATCTCCTGAGCAGGCCTTGTTTTTTCTTGAGGACGAGATGAGAGTGGCTAAGGCTCAGGGTGGACTTGACGAGGATGGTCGTTCAACTGGCTTTAGACCCCTGTTGTTGGGTGATGAAATAGAAAGAAAGGCTTTAGATGGCAAAAAGTAAATTTACCCACCTCCATGTTCATAGTGAATATTCCCTCCTGGATGGTTTAAGTAAAATCTCCAAAATGTTTGAACACGTAAAGAAATTAGGTATGGATTCTTTAGCCATCACTGATCATGGTGCCTTGTACGGCGCTATTGAGTTTTACAAAAAAGGAAAAGAGGCTGGAGTAAAACCGATTATTGGAGTTGAGGCGTATACAACGAATATTCCGTTAGGAGAAAAGGCAGAACGAGGAAAGTTCAAAAATCACCACATATTGCTTCTTGCCAAAAACGAAGAAGGTTATAAGAATCTAATGGAAATTTCCTCCATTGCCCACCTGGAGGGCTATTATTATCGCCCCAGGGTTGATCGAAAAACCTTGAAAAAGTATTCAAAGGGCATTATTTGCACTTCGTCTTGCCCCATTGGCGAGGTTGGTCAAGCCTTGATAGAAGACGATTACAAGAAAGCTAAAGGTGTGGTTCAGTGGTATCACAGCGTTTTTGGTAAAGACTACTATCTTGAAATCCAGAGGCACAAGCAAGACAGTTTTATAACAAAAGGGATGGATGATGTAATTCGGGTTGATCTTCAAAACCTCGCTGATAATGAAAAAAAATGGGTAGATGGTGTGATTAAGCTTAGTCGAGAAATGGGCATTCCACTGGTCGCCACAAATGACACCCATTATGTCGCTAAGGAAGACGCTACGGCTCAGGACGCTTTGGTTTGTATATCCACCGGCAAGAATGTCTCTGATGTTAAAAGGCTTCGCTATGTTGATGTGCCTGATTTTTACATAAAAACAGCTGACGAAATGTACGAAATATTCTCTGATGTTCCTGATGCATGCAAGAACACAAATAAAATTGCTGAAAAATGCAATCTCGAAATCAGCACACTTGGTAAATGGTATTTTCCAAGCTTTGATCTTCCTAAAAAAACTACAGCTGAGAAAGAGTTAAAAAACTTAATTAAAACAAGAACAAAACTTAGATACCCCAAACCCACCAAAGAGATAAAAAAACGCATAAAATATGAGTTGGATATCATTATCGGTAAAGGTTATGCTTCATATTTTCTAATCATGATGGATATGGTCAATTGGTCAAATGAGCAAGGAATTATCACAAATACAAGAGGGTCAGCCGCAGGATCAATTGTTTCATACATTCTAGGAGTAACGACAGTTGATCCCATTAAGTATTATTTACCCTTTGAAAGGTTTTTGAATCCTTTCAGACCATCTCCCCCCGATATCGATTTAGACATTTCTGACGATAGACGGGAAGAAGTCCTAAATTATATTGGTGAAAAATATGGGCATGACAGAGTGGCCCAGATTTGTACTTTTGGAAGAATGCTATCAAGAGCAGCGGTTCGTGATATGGCCAGAGTATTGGGTTATGAATATGCTACAGGAGATAAAGTGGCCAAACTAATTCCTCCTCCCAGACAAGGTTTTCCGGTAACGATTCCAAGTGCTTTGGATGAAGTGAGCGAGTTAAAAAATCTATATGACACCGATAAGGACGCCAAAAACATTTTGGATCTGGCCATGCAAGTTGAGGGTAATGCAAGACACGTCTCCGTTCATGCCGCAGCCGCCGTTATCTCTCCTTCTAAGTTGACCGATTTTGTTCCCCTTCGGAAAGAGCCTTCTGGAGACAAAGTAATTACCCAATATGAAATGCATGCGTGTGAAGACGTTGGGTTAATCAAGTTTGACATTTTAGGGATTCGAAATTTGGCAATACTAGGTTCATCTATCCAGATTGTTAAAGAAACCAGAAATAAAGTGATTAAAATTTCAGAGGTTCCTTTAGATGACAAAAAGACTTATGAAATGTTAGGAAGAGGCGAGACAATGGGTGTTTTTCAACTGTCTTCCGCTGGAATCACTAAGTATATTAAGGATCTTCAACCCGAACGAATCGAAGACCTGATGGCCATGGTTGCTCTGTATCGTCCTGGTCCAATGTCAGTGATTCCCGACTATATTCAACGCAAAAAAAATCCAAAACTAGTCGAATACTTAGATCCAAGAATGGAAAAGTATTTAGCCAGTTCCTATGGCCTTATTGTTTATCAAGACGATCTTTTATACACCGCCATTGATTTAGCGGGTTATGATTGGAAAGAGGCGGATAAGTTCAGAAAAGCGGTTGGTAAGAAAATCCCTAAAGAAATGGCTGCTCAAAAAGAGAAGTTTTTTGCAGGGATAGTTAAAAATGGTCAAAGAAGAGAATTTGCTCAGAAGCTTTGGGATTTGTTCGAGCCATTTCAGGCATATGGTTTTAATAAAGCTCATGCGGCAAGTTACGGCATGGTCTCCTATCAAACAGCGTATATGAAGGCTAATTTCCCGGCTGAATATATGGCTGCGCTATTGACAGCTGAATGCAACAATGCCGAGAAGGTGTCTGCTGCCGTCAATGAGTGCAAGAGAATGGGCATTGAAGTATTGCCCCCAGACATTAATGAGAGCGGGGTCGGTTTTACAATAGTAGATAGCAAGGGATCCTTGGATGACAAGGGTATTAGATTTGGTTTGAGTGCTATTAAAAACGTGGGTAAAGCGGCAATCGAGTCTATTTTAATTGAGAAAAACAAACAAAAGTTCGCATCCTTTGCTGACTTCTTGTCACGAGTTGATGCCAGGAAGGTCAACAAGAGAGTTTTGGAAAGCTTGATCAAAGTTGGCGCAATGGGAGAGTTTGGTAATCGAGCTTCACTATTGGCTTCGATGGATGAAATTAGAGGCAGAGTGGTAAAACCTAAATCTAACAAAAATCAGCAAGGTTTATTTGGTCAAGAAGAATTGAAAAAAAGTATGATGACTCATACATCTGAAGCAATGGTTGAGTTAGATGAATTAGCTGAGGATGAATTAGTTAGTTTAGAACGTCAACTATTAGGGTTTTCATTAACAGCTAAGCCTATTGGACAAATAATAAGCAGCATTTCTCACAAAGCAACCCACAGAGTAAACGAGATCGACGTTGAACTATTACTGGATGAAAAAGTTAAGATTGCTGGTATAGTCAGTGAAGTCAGAGTAATTATTACCAAGAAAAGTGGTCAGGAAATGGCTTTTGTTAAGCTCGAAGATGAAACAGGTATTATTGACATAGTAGTTTTTCCTAGTATTTACAAAAACACTAGAGCCTATTGGATTGAGAGCAAGCCCCTTGTTATTGGAGGTAAAGTAAATAACAGAGGCGAAGAACTATCAATTATTGCTGAATCTCTAGATGATGGTGAGAGTAGTTTTGAAAACCAAAGGAATGGTGCTAAAAAAATATTAAGCCAAGATGTTTTGTATATTCGAGTTCCCAAAGATATATCGATGCCACAGCTTAAACAATTAAGAACTTTACTTTTAGAGCATCCGGGAACACAATCAGTAAACTTAATGTTTGAAGGAAAGGGGAAACGTCAAATTAAGCTTCCCTTTAAAATTAATTGGAGTTCGAATTTAGCAAGCTTTATCTCAGAGCTTCTTGAGGCTTGAGTCACACTCGTGTAGAATACCCCTTAGATATGGCATTGTTTGCAACTCATAAAGAAACAAAGTTCGGTGTTGGTGACCGAGTAAGGGTTACTCAAAAAATAAAAGAAGGTGAAAAAGAACGCCTCTCAGTTTTTGAGGGGATGGTGATTGGTATAAAGGGCAGGGGAGAAGGAAAAAGCTTTCTGGTTAGACGAGTTGGAGCACAACAAATTGGTATAGAAAAAATTTTTCCACTAGCTCTTCCTACCATTACTCAGGTTGAAGTTGTTAAAAAAGGAGTGCGTGGAGTAAGAAGGGCAAAGTTATACTACACAAGAGATAAAAGTCGCAAAGAAGTAGATCAAATTTACAAAAAGGCAGTTAAAAAGGCCGATAAGGTGAAAAGTAAAATTGCCTCAAAAAAGAGTAAGTAAACTTCACTAAAGAATGAAAGTAAAAGTTGAAACGTTGGTCGTTGGACCCTTGGCTACAAATTGTCATTTAGCAATTGACGAAAAGACCAGTGAGGCTATTATTATTGATCCAGCTGATGATTACGAGGTAATAGTGGCTCGAATAAATGATTTGGAATTAACCCCTGTTGCCATTATTGCTACCCATGGACATTTTGACCACCTGGTAGCCGTTAATGAATTGAAGCTTGCCTATAAAGTCCCCTTTTACTTAACCAGGAAAGATGAATCGATGCTTTCATGGATGAGAAAATCTTCGATTTACTTTACAGGTAATGATTGTGGTCCTGCTCCAAAGATTGATAAATATTTAAAAGAAAAGGACAAGATAAACTTTGGTGAGTCCACTTTATCGGTAATTAACTCACCCGGTCATAGCCCTGGTGGAATAAGTTTGTACTGCAAAGAGGGAAAAGTGTTGTTTACGGGGGACACCGTTTTTGCTGATGGAGCGGTTGGGAGAACCGATCTTCCATATAGTTCTTTGGATGACTTGAAAAAATCCATTAAGGTTTTGCTTAAGCTTCCCAAAGGCACAAGAGTATTAAGTGGACATGGAAGGGAAACTTCAGTTGAAGAAATTAATAGGTTCAATTTGGTATAAAATAGGATGGTGAAAAAGATAAAGGTATTAATTACCACTCTTGTTCTTCTTTTTGTTTCAATCAAACCCTCGATGTCTGCGGATACTGGCTGGGTAATAGATAACTTTGATTCAAATATTACAATTTCACCAAATACCAGTGTAGATGTGATTGAGACAATAGACGTTGATTTTAGAAATCTGGCTAAACACGGCATATATAGAGAGATCCCTGTTGACTACAATGATAAATTTGGACAAAAACTTAATATTCGCTACAAAACAATTTCAGTTGAAGACATAAATGGTAAGGGATATAAATTTACAGAGAGTAAAAGTGGCAATGATGTCGTTTTAAAAATCGGAGATGTAAATGAAACAATTACTGGTAAAAATACTTATATCGTTCACTATTTGGTTGAAAGAGTAATTACAACTCCAAACGATTTGGCCGAGTTGTACTGGAATGTTACCGGGAATAGTTGGCCAGTGACCATTCTTAAAGCGAGTGCTTCCGTTAATGCTCCCGAGCTTAATATAACTGATACAAATTGTTTTACGGGTTACTTTGGAGAACAAGGGAAGGAATGTAGGATTTCAGGAGACACTAATGCAAGTCAGTTTTCAGCCAAGTTAATTCAACCAGGAGAGGGTTTAACAATAGCAGTAGTCCTTGATCCAAATGGGTTTATTTGGCCGAATAATTGGGATAAATTGAAGTGGTTCTTGAATGATAATAGAGATTACGCAAAGCCTATTTTGGTATTTGTATTTATGTTGATTCTTTATATGAGAAGAGGTCGGGATAAGCGCTTTAAAAACATGTTTCACGATCAAGGTGAAGTTGAGTCAGTACCTTTGTTTACAAGAATTAATGCATTAACTACTTTTGAGCCACCAAAGAATTTGTCGCCCGGTGAAGTGGGAGTTCTTGTTGATGAGAGGGCTCAGTTAAGGGACATTACAGCCGTTGTAATAGATTTAGCCAGGAGAGGTTATTTTAAGATAATTGAAAAGAAACCAAAGTCAGGCAAAACTGAATTTGAGTTTATTAATGCGCAAAAGGACGAAGCGGAATTGAAAGGTTTTGAAAAATCAGCCCTTGATATGTTATTTGGAAAAAAAAGGAAGAAAAGTACCTTTCTGTCAAGTATGCCCAAGAAAGCCTATCAGTATATTGAAGATGTAAAAGAGAATTTATTTAAAGATGTTACAGAAAATGGGTATTTTGAAGGCAATCCTAAAAAGGTGCGAATTAAATATTTAATATTGGGTTTAATTATTATCTTTTTCGCTCCACCAATTATGTTGATGTTGGGAGGAGGTTCTAACTTTTACACCTCGTCTATAATAGCCACCACCCTATCGGGGTTAATCGTCATTGTTTTTGGATTGATTATGCCTGCAAGGACCGCTAAGGGTAGAAAAGCGTTGGTTGAAATTGCGGGACTAAGGGAATTTATTAAAACTGGAGCTTGGAGACAAAAGATATATGAAAAGTATAATTTCTTTGAGGAGGTATTACCGTTTACGATTGCATTCGGCCTTACAAGTAAGTTTATAAAAGCTTTCAAGGCCTCAGAAATTAAAAGTCCCGACTGGTACCAACCGGTAGGAATCTTTAATCCAACTCTTTTTGCTACTTCAATGGGTAGGATTGATAGTGGATTGGGAACAGGAATCGCTGCAACCAGACCCAAGTCCTCAGCCTCTTCTGGTGGAAGTGGATTTGGTGGTGGGGGATTCTCAGGTGGGGGATTTGGTGGAGGAGGGGGAGGGAGTTGGTAGATCTATTTACTTGACGAGGATGCTTTAAAGTTTTAAATTTAATGTATGGCTGCAAAGAAAAAAAAGAAAAGAAAAGCAACTTTATCCAAGGCTTTAGCTAAGACCGTTAAAAAAGATGGTCGTTTTCTACAACTTCTTTTGGCAGCCTTCATTATTATACTTGCCTTCTATTACTTTCTTTTGATTTACTAGTTAGAGTTTTCGTATAACTATCCCGTTTGGTTTTTGAGAAGTGCTAACCCCCGGTTTTGAACAAAATTATGTTCGCCACCGGGGATTTGGTATTAAGCTGCTGGCATATAGTAGAGAAACCAGAGGAAAACTGTGACACACACCTTGCTGGCACCGAGATAGAAGTTCAGAAAGCGTGACATGACAAAGTCTGTTTCTCTCTTTTTCCGTAAGGATGTCATGGTTGTGAATGCCAGTGGAATTATATACAGCAGAGTTAACACAACAAGCCCGATTAACGGATGAATGGTGCTAGAAAAGCCATATTTTATTAACATCCAGGGGATCATGATAAATGAGATGAATCCAACAAGTATGTTAAAGCACCCCAGGCCAGTTTGCAGCTTCTTTAACCAATTCTTCTCAGAAATGGCTTTTGGTACAGGCAGTGACACGGTTAACTGTGAGAAAGCTACAACTGCAGCAACGATCAATAAGTCTATCTTCATTTTTTTTACTACTCCTTTTAGCAAATATTTGCTTAATATATAGTTGATAAAATTATCAAAGCACATAATGATTTTGTACTTTTATGGAATAAATTCCTGACCGGCGAGTGTGTAAAGCCCACCGGTCAGGGAAATTAAAGGTGCTTATATGGAAATGTTGACTAGATCACGGTTTCGAATATTTCTTTGGCGAGATCGGCGAATACAGGCGATTCTTTGGCAAACTTGAGTTGCAATAATAACCCCTTTTCGTAAGCTTCATTCATGTAATGAGCCGCCGCTTGCCATTTAGCCTGAACCGTTTCGCTCAATTCTCCCCATGCTTTGAATATGTGCATCCAGGCTAACGGGAAGGATGACGAGTTGTTGACGCGGCGCAGGATTGCCTTCAGGTCGTTCCGAGCTGCAGCTGGGTCAAAGTTCTCGCAATCTGGTTCAGCAAAGAGGACGTTTCGAACACCATAAACCGTGCTGAGGTTCTCATCCATTAAGGTGATCATTACAGGGAAATTGCGGTCGTGTTTGCTGTAGGCACCAGCACCGAATTGTGAGTGACCATAGACCAAGAGGGCATGCTCAAGTAACGTTGGTACTACTCCCCACTTCCACTCTACCCTTATTGTGGGCTCGAACATGGTGGTCAAAGCTTCACCCTTCATGCTCCAGTAAGAGGTGCCATCGTAGTCGGCTGTATCGCCAACTGCTTCTTGGGCATCACCCATGGCAACAATGTGGCGAGCGAAGTGAGTGCCGGCGCCCAAATTTTCTTGCCGATCAGCATAGCGAGTCATCAAAACGGCGACGCCAATCGGAGAAGCCTTCTTGTCATCGTCCGGAGCGAAAAACAGCTCAACAACGTGGTGTTGGCGTGTATAGCCATTCGGCAATGTCTTATCAGCGGTTTGATGCTGGTGGCCGTTGATTGCATAACAAGCAAGAAGCAGCTTGTTGCGCTCAACTTGGTTTATGAGCGAATGAAAAACAAACCAAGCACCAATTTCGCAATGACCGGATGCAAATGCAGTATCTTGATACCGCGAGATTAACCCCGAACCTACGTCATGGAACCCACCAAGAATGCCTGCATCAAGTTCGGCTGAAAATGCGGCATTTTGCATAAACGGATCGTTCAGAAGTGCAAACGTACCAAGAAGATCGCGCAAGGTATGCAATAAGTCATGACCTGGTCCAGCAAAAGCGAAAGCTGGTTTAAAAATGTGGACAAGCGTGCGCACATCATCTTCCGTGAGAGGTATGTGATCAGCTTGTGCCTTCTCACAAACAGCAAGGTATTTCTCTTCGCTGTTCATCATTTCAATCAAGGTTTCAGAGAAGGTTGTAATCTCTTCTTGGCCTTCCTCCGATACAACAAAGTTTCGGAGCCATGAGATGTTGTCAAAATCTTTTACAACAGTTGCAAAAGGGTTAGACATAATTGTGTTCTCCTTTTTTTCTAAACTATCAGTTAAGTTGTTTGAATCTTTTTCAGGCGTTGGTTGAGACAGAAATTTGATTATTGAATTTATTTTCCTGTTTTGAAAACGAACCTCCTTAGTTAGTTTCTCAACAACAAAAATGTGATACGTGAGTGTTCCAAGAATCACCAGTGCTGTGGAGATAAATATATTGAGGGCAACAAGAAGTATTAGTTGCTCCATGCACGACTCCTTTCCTATCCAATTTATAAAGCACCTTTGGTCTACCTAATAGTATAGGTAGCCACAAAAGTACAAAATGATTTTAATGACCGAGTTTTTAACTCAAGTAGGCAGAAAAATAAGTTTCTCTAACATTTTTAATATTAAAAAAACTTTAGGCAGGAGAAAAATAAGAATATATAGTTTCATTACTTACTCTCTGATTTATTTAGGGTACTAATAATATTATTAATGAGTTCATTTAAGTCTTCGTCTCTATCTTCCGCAAATTTTAAAAAATCAGGCTGAAGCATGGCTCTTTCAAACCAAGTAATTGCTTCTTCATGTCTTTTTAGGTACAGCAAACATTTTCCAGCTTGATAAAAATGTAGCGCTTTTTTGGGCTCTAGTTCAGTTGATCTTTTAAAAAGAGAAAAAGCCTTTTCAGGATTCCTGAAAAAATTCATCATTAATGTTCCAAAATCATGAATGACAATACTGTTAGTTGGATGATCTTTAATAACCTCTTTAAACATTTCTTTTCCCTTATCAAAATCACCCTGATATAAAGCTAGTATTGCGGATCTGGTTTCCTCTGCTGCTGGGTCAGGGTTTACAGGAAAATTTTTCATAGCCTCAATACTTTCTGATACTTCGACTTTTAACATCTCAATGGGTTTTTCCAAATATCCCTCTGCTATTTTTTTAGCATAGGAGTCATCTGCACCATGACCGTATCTTTCAACAAGAGCTTTAACTTCCGTGTCTAGTCCTTCTAATGCTTTTAGAAGTACAGGAGAGGGTGGTTCGGGGAGGCCATCTGTTGGGTGGAACTCAAAACGTGTTTTCATAATCCTACTGGTTCTTTCTTTAAAATCTTCGGTTTCTAATGTTTCACCAAGACCTCCACAGCCTCCACACACAGGGATACCTGGGTAGGAGTAACTTGAAAAATCAACATCAGAATCTCTAAATACTCCTGGGGAGACATCTAGTATGCTGCCACCTGTACACCAGCTACACGGTGTTGGTATTAATATTTCTTTTTTTTCTATTGGCATAAATAATTAATTTAGTTTGATAAGCAAAAATATGTTTGTTTTATACTTACGTGGATCTTTCTAGCGGAAGGTGTAATATATTGGGCAGAAATAGGTGTAATATTGGCCACCAGAAAGATCCCACGAAAGGACAAAACATCGAATTTATGAAATGAATTGAGAAGATTAATAAGTGGGGGAACCGATTAATTATCGGTCTAAACTTTAATATTTTTAAAAGTCCGAGTTTTTAACTCTTAGGAAGCGAATCGAGTGAATGATTAGACTTTATAAGTCTGAGAGTATGGTAGATGAATAGACTTATTTTGTCAAGTTATAGGTTAATAAATAAGAATACCTTCTTTTAACAAGCCCTTGATGATGGCTGCTGCATCTACGGTTGAAAACTTTCCCTTTTTCAACATGTTAATAACGGGGTTTTCTCCTTCCAAAATAGGAACTTTTACTAGTTTTGGAGAGCCTTTTGTAGCTTTCAAATACTCGCTAAGTGTTACCTCATTAACTGGGTAGGCTGCTCGATGCTTTCCTGAATCAGGCAAAACTCTCTCATTGCCTATTTGGGTTCCCAAGCTTTCGGGTCCTCTAGGCACAACAAGTTGTGATTTGCCTAATTGAGGAAAGAATTTTTCTTCACAAAGCAGCGTTTTTGAGCCTATTTTCTTTTTATCAACTTTTAAAAACCCTTCATTTAACAGAAAAGTGGCTGCTGCATAAATGGTATAAACGTCCCTAATTTCTCCTTGAGTGATCAAATCAATTAATTCTTCAGGAGGAAGAAAATGATAATCAATGTGTTGAAGTTGGTTTGGTGGATGACCTGCCCCGAGTTCTTTATCAACCTCAATATAAACTAGATCTACGGGAACAGCATCGGTTTCTAGATTTTGTTGAACCGTAATTTCATCTATTATGCTGTAATCTTCTGGCTTATAATCCATCTCTCTTGATGGGGTGAAAGATTTATCCTGTCCGTAGGTTGCAAATTTTCTAGGAGCTTCCAGTTCAACTTTATTGCCAGTTTCCTTTAGAGGAGGTACAACTCGAGTATTTTGAAGAATTCTAATGTTCCCCGCGGTATCCTTTATCAAATAAACAGAACCATGAGTGTTTGCACCTTTGAAGTTATAAAGAATAGGAACCTGATCTCCGCTATCAAGGTTTAAAGTAACAATTGCAAAGTAACCCAAACCTGAGGTAATTTCATATGATTCCACCACACTTACGTTTTCACCTTCAGTTTGAATGAGATTTTCTGGTAAAGAGTTTCCAAATTCTTTTTCGTCAGATTCATTACCCAAAATCATTGCAAGATCGGCATTGAGTTTATCAAGAGTTCCCTTATCAATTTTTACTTTTCCCTTTATTTCCCCTTCAGGCACATTTTCATCTTTATCAGCAAAAACAATACAAAGACCACCCTTTTCCTCCATGTATTTATCAGTATGTGTTAAATAGCGATATGAAGCGTTTAATACATCTGGGACTTCGACGTTTTTAAACTTAGTTTCCGCTACAAAAGTACCAGTACCCACTTTTATTGGTTTCCTTGTTTCGCCTAATAGATAGGGATAATTACCAAAAATTTCCTTTTCCGTAAAGGGTCCAAGATCTTTTAGAGGTTTATTTACTTCATTAAGCCAAGTGTCTCTGTTTTTAACTTGTGAGGCAACCCAGGCTTCGAATTCAGTGGTGGGGGATTGTTCTGTTAATGGAGAAACTAACCCTTTAGGCTTGTGGTCTTCAGCTAACTCTCTTAGTCTTTTGTTTGGTTCTTCGCTCATGAAATCAGTATAAGTTTAAAGCATTTTTTACTCAAGGTTATTTGATTTGATAGACAAACGGTCCTTCTTCTAACATTTCCTTTAACACCGGCAGTTCATAGCCAGTTAAATATTCGTCTCTACTTTTAAAACGGACTCCTGTATTTTTTTTCCAATTTGGTCTTCTCCCTGGAATAGTGTTTCTTGCTATTACGCTAATCCAATCATAGTGCATAAATGCCAATAGACCATTAAGTCTTGCTATTTCGGTTTTAGAAAGTTTAAGCTCGCTCACCACCGCATCAAGAAAAGCAATTTTTAGTTTTTTAGAAAATATGCGATTTCCTGGGTGAAGAACAAAGCTTGCAGGAAGAGTTAGAAGATCATTTAGTCCAGCGTATTCGCCGTCAATCCTACATATAGTAGGTTTATTGTCTAGGAGTCGATAGCGAAAATTAGCAGTACCTGGATCATCAGTGTGCCATCTCTGCGCTTCTAAAGGCAGTTCGGCTGACAAGATTTCTTTGGTTCTAAGTGGTTCCAGCAATTGCACTTCTCGCTTGATTAGTTCAAGAATTTCATCATCTTTAACACTCTTAAGAAATAGTTCATGGTTTTTTTGATGTTCACCCGGGTTATCTATAAATTCTTGAAAAGTAATAATTCTTGTCTGAGCGTCTCTTAACAACTGAACTGGGATAAGTGTAGGCGTAAAAGCCTCGTCAGGAAAAAGTTCTACATTTGAGTCTTTTGGTTTTATATCATCAAGGGTTTTGATGTAATCTACAACTTCTAGTAAAAAATTTGGATCCCCATCTTTTAAAAGATTTTGTTCTTCGTAGCTCATAATCCGAGCACCAATAGTTTCATCCGATGCAATTTCTTCTGGAATTAATCGACTTTGATTTGTAGGTAAATTAGCTGATAATAGATTGAAAAACTTTTGTTCTCTTGCATATCTTCCGATGTCACCCATGTCTTCCAGGTCAGTTCGAAATATTTTTATAACAACAGTCGGCCTGCCTTCATTGTCTTGTACAAAAAAAACAGAATTATTGCCACCCACTTCATTTTCTTTTATCTTGTCTGGAGAAAGTCTTTCTATACCATTTCCGAATTTTAATCCTCTTTTTCCTTCTAATATGTAGAGCGCTTTATCAAGACGAGCTATCGTGTTTTGGTCTTTGGTATGTATATTGTCCAGCCGAAGCAATTCAGTGTGGTCAAATTGAGAGTTGGGTATTTTATCAGCACTTGAGGCTCCTTCAGACATTTAAAGCCATTATATAGCAATTCAGTTAAGCTTAATAACTCCCGTAGAAAGAAGTCTGCTTACACAGGCTAAAAAGAAGGAGTCATCTACTTTATGTATAAATTCATTTATTCTTTCAATTGGCTCTATTAGAACATCAAACTTAATTCGTTTAGTTTTACTGATAGTGTGGTTTTTAAGTTTATTTAAGTTTGGTGCGTCGTTAATATCGACAACGGCAGCAAATAGAGAAACGTGGTTACTTGATCTGCCGACGTCGGTATGCATTTGCCCAAGGTCAATAAAGCGCTTTATAGGAAGCTTATTCAAACCAAGTTGACGTTTTATTTCAATCTCAACTTTTTTAGAAAGATTTGCTAATCTACCGTGTTTATATTGAACCATACCGCCCAGTGTGTCATAGACCATTTTTCCAACAGGGAATTTTTCAGATTTTTTGATAACAAAATATTTTACTTCACCATCTACTTCAAGTAGAAGAATTCCTCTAAATCCTGGGTTACCCCCATATTTTGAAGTAACATACTCTCCATAGTTAATTACCTCATTTGTTTGCTGAACACGTACTTGAAATCTGGATAACCCGACAAAATCACCTCTTTTAAAACCGATCATCTTTAATACGTCCATTCCACCAACCTCATCTTCTCTTTTTGAGAGGTCAGAAAGATATCCATCCCAATCATTGGGTAAAGTTAAAAGTTTCTTTTGCAATTTAAAGTTGGTTTTTTTAAACCAGCCCTTTTCTAGTAATAGAGAAAGTAGCTCTTTTCGCTGGGGAGAAAGAGCTTTTTTAAATTCAGTTATGCATTTAGCATCCTGTAATATAGATTTTGAAGCTATTTTAGGCATGACAGTATTCTATCATATTCATCTTATAGGATCAAGTTATAGGGTAGTTGAGTAAGTATTGCATCCGGTATTGTTTTGGGTAATAATGGGTATATGCTCGATGCAATAGGTAGCGGTGAAATTGATGCAGGGTTTGGTTACACACTCTTGGCGCTCAGTATCTGGGCTTTAATTTGGAAGGGGTTAGCCCTTTGGAAAACCGCTAATGAGAAGAGAAAGCCATGGTTTATAGCGATTTTGATCCTAAATACCCTGGGGATTCTTGAAATCATTTATCTTGCCCTCTTTCAAAAGAAGCCTTGGATAAAGGTCAAAAACTTCAAACTTTTTAAGAAGTAATCTTCGTTTTGTTAATTTATATTGTTGTGGAATTCCTGGTCAATGAGATTTGATTTTTGGTATGGACCAAATCTCATTGACTAATAAAGGAAATTCATGTGTCTAGTTAACAAGGCTGTATATTTCTTTTGCCAAGGCGCTTAGTGGGTGGTCGCTCGTTTGGGCAATTTTAAGCATATGAGCGAACTCGTCATCAAGGTCAACGGACATTTGAGTTAGCACCTGCTGCCATTTTGCTACATCATTATCGGACAGCTTGTTCCAAACCCTTAAGAGTATGCCCCAGGCTCCACCAAAAACATTCATGTAAGCAGAACCGTTAACCCTTCGCATTAATTGCTTGAGCAAGCTAGTAGCATAAGGACGTGATGTCAATCTAGGTGCTTCGGCATCAAAAATGCGTTTTAAAGCTTTGAGTTGCTCTAGTTTGCCGTCAATAAGATGGCGCAACACCACAAACTCGTCATCGTGTTCGCTATAGTCAGCCTTCCTAAGCGTAGCTGCACCGAATAGTAATACTACCCATTCTGTAGCAGTGCCTGGCGTTTTCTTGTGGTCTTGAACTTTCCACTCAGGCCGAATTATAGTGTCAAACATGTTCGTTAAGAATTCTCCTTTGGCAGCAAAGAATTTTTCGCCGGTGTAGCGGATTACGCCTCCTGGAACATTTTCTTCTGCATCAGCTCTTGACAATATTTCGCGTAAGAGGTGAATCCATCCCAAATTTTCCAGGCGATCACTGGCGCGGGGAAGAAATACTGCAAGTCCAATCGGTTTTCTTTTATCCTCATCACCAGCATGATAAAAGACACTGAAAGGGGACGCAAACCGTGTGGTTTGACCATCATCGTCCACAACGTCCTCGAAGTGATGCATGTGCTTGTCAGTGCCGTAGCAAACAAGTAAAAGCATGTTTTCTTCTAGGACATCCCGCAGTATCTGGTAAACCAACCATGCTCCGATTTGGGCATGACCGGCAGCAAGTTGCCCATCCATATACCGAGGAACAATCCCGGTACCAATGTCGTGCAAAAATGCTGCTATAACACCTGCATCGCGATCTGCCTTAAATAGTGCGTGTTGCACAAGGGGATCTGCAAGGAGTGCTAAGGCTCCGAATCCGTCACGATAGGTATGAGCACCACAATGCGCAGGTGACTGCATCCCTATATAGGGAGAGAACAGAGCCAGTATCTTGGTCAGCCGATCTGGTGTTAATTCTTCCCAATTAGCCTCTGCCTCTTGGCAAACCTCAACGTATTTAGCCTTAGATCCAAGCTTCTCATGCAGCATTGCAGAAAATTTCTGAATCACTTTATTCCCCTCGGTTGAAAGCATTTGCTCTCTCAGCGATGCAATATCACCGAGATTAATCTTCTTTCTGGTCATTTTGATCCTCCGATCGTTTTTAATTGTTATATATTTAAAATTTCTCTAAACACATGTGTCCAATTCAATATACATAAGGCATTGCTCAATAATTGAATTAGCCACAACAATATAAATTTTTAAAGAACTTGAAACCGAGCAATTATACCAAATATTAACCTATATTTTCAATGTTTATGCTCTTAAATAGTTAATATCATATCCTTTAGTGTTATTGCTTCGAATTGACAAGGATATTACTGTTATAATCAATTCATGCTTATTTTGGGCATTGATCCAGGCACGGCTACGACAGGTTATGGTCTTGTTAAAGTGGAAGATGATAAATATACCGCTGTTGAATTCGACTTAATCGAAACTGACAAGAATGGTCAGCCTCAACAAAGGCTTCTGACGATTCAAAAAGAACTTCTCAAGGTTATTAAAAAACACAAACCTGATGTAATGGCCATCGAAATGGTTTTCTTTGCCACTAATGCAAAAACTGCTATAGCTGTAGGACAAGCCATTGGTGTGATGATGCTATCGGCAGCACAAGCCAAGTTAGATATAGTGGAATACGCACCTGGCACTATAAAGAAAATGGTAGCAGGAAATGGAAGGGCTGATAAAAAGGAAATTCAGAAAGCAATTCGTAAGGTATTTGGGGCAAGCGTTCGAAGTAAACCCAAAAAGAAGACTCACTTTGACAATGCGGCAGACGGTCTGGCAGTGGCCCTTTGCCATGCATATAAGTTAAAAGGTGAATAATACTTGTGTAATGGAGTAAAATGAATATTAGAAGGGGGTGATAAATTTGGCAGACCTAAAAATTGGAAAAGTAACACATTATTACGACAAAATAGGGGTGGCGATTATAGAGTTAGATGCAAGCCTTGCGAAGGGAGATAAAGTAAAATTTACTCGTGGGGGTGAAGACTTGTTTGAGCAAACAATTGATTCTATGCAGGTTGAACACGAAGAGGTTGATTCCGCAAAGAAAGGCGATGTGATAGGATTAAAAGCTGACAAGGAGGTCAAGGAAAGTGCGGAAGTATTTAAAATCTCTTAAAACCACTTCAAGAAAAACTTCTCGTGGGAAAGTAGAGTGGGGTAGAGATATGGCTTTGGAGTCCAGAGTTAAAAGGCTTGTAAAGCAACTCGATTTAGACTGGGTTAAAACTTCACAAATTTATTGCTTCAAAAGTGAATTTTCAAAAACTCGTGCATATGCTCGAATTTGGGGTCTTTCTCGAATTTGGCAATTAGCTCTTAAGGAACGACCCAAATATATTATTGAAGTTATTACCGAAAGGTTTAATAAGTTAAAAAAATTAGATCAAGACAAGGTATTGCTTCATGAGTTAGCTCATATCCCCAAAAACTTTTCTGGGAGCCTTCTTCCTCATATTAGAAAGAAGGGGAAGAGAAATTTTGAGGATCGTGTTAAAGTGTTGGTCGCACAACATAAAAGAAAGATGCTATGAAAATTATTGCAATTCATGGAGACCACACGACCAAAAGTTATTCACGACTTCAGAAGCTAATAGAAATAGCAAAGACAAGAGACTGGGACATTAACCGTCTTAGTGATAACAAGCTCAGTGTTTCAGAACAGCTTGTGGGAAAAACTTTGTTTGAGAAGGAAACTTTATATGTATTGGATGATATTAGAAAGTTAAAGCCCTCCGACGTTAAATGGATAGGTAAAAAAGAAAAGCAAATTGAGGGCACTTTTATAGTTTTCCATAAAGGGAATATTCACAAAAGATTAATTGATAGTATGTCGAAAAGTGTTGTGATCGAACACTTCAAACTACCCAAAAAAATATTCTACCTGATGGATACTTTATATCCTGGTAACAAGGAAAACATTATTAAACTACTTAAAGAAGTTCAGGAGACTGAGCCTAATGAGTTTATATTCGCCCTTATAGCCAAACACATCCGCGATCTTTATTGGGTTAAAGCTGATCCCAATACGCTGAATTTGCCTTCTTGGCGATTGAACAAGCTTCGAACACAGGCCGATAAATTTTCTAAAGACAAATTGAAATCATTACTGTCTATGCTTTCAATTATTGATGTTAGGAGTAAAACTTCAAAGGATGACCTAGGTTCATTGCTTGACCTTCTGATTCTAACCCAACTAGAATGAATTGTGGTTACAAAAAGGGGATTATTTGGCACAAGTGGTATTCGAGGAGACGCCGAGAAACTTTTTACCAAACAATTTTGTTTTGATATTGGCAGAGCCTTTGCCCTGTTTTTGAATGAGCATGATCAAAGTGGCGGCATTGCCATTGGTATGGACCCCCGTGGTTCTAGTCCCAGAATAAAAAGAGCGGTTGAAGCTGGTTTAGTGTTTGAAGGCAGAGAAGTTTTTGATCAAGGAGCAACTTCTGTCCCAGCGATAAACCAAATTCTATTAGTAAGCAGTAATTACGCAGGAAGCATAATGATTTCTGGGAGTCATATTAAACCCCACCTAAACGGAATAAAATTTTTTGCTTTCCGTGAGGAAATTCTCAAAAAGCATGAAAAACAAATTAATGATACCTATGAGCGTATTAAGGGTAAGCAAAAATACAAACAGGAAGTAGAATTTGAAATTCATGATGAAAACCGAGCCTCTCAAGAATATATTGAAGTATTAGTCAAGCTTGCCAAGCCACCTTTTCCTTCTTGGAAAGTAGTTGTCGACCCGGGAGACGGAGCCCAGTCAGACATCATGCCAGAGGTTTTAAGAAGACTTGGATTAAGAGTCATTGAAATGAATGCCACCATTCAGGGCGAGTTTTATTCCAGAGATACTGAGGTTAAGGGTGACTTTAAGGAACTTCAAAAAAAAGTTCTTGATGAAAAGGCAAATTTTGGAATTGGTTATGACTCTGACGGCGATCGAGTCGTGTTTATCGATGAAAAAGGAGATTACATTCCTGGTGATTATACCGGTGCATTAATTGCCAAGGGGCTCCCGTTAAAGACTGTGGTCACACCAATTAACACTTCACAAGTAGTTGATCATATAGGGAAAAAAGTAGTTAGAACTAAAGTGGGATCACCATTTGTTGTTCAAAAGATGAAAGAACTTAAGGTGGATTTTGGCTTTGAGGCCAATGGTGGTGGTATATTTTCTGAAATGATGAGTCGAGATGGAGGCCGAACGACGGTTGCTATATTAAATATTCTTTCAAAAAGAAAAGTTACGCTTTCTAAACTAATGACTGATTTACCAAAGTTCTACTTAGCCCGTACAAAGGTGGACTACGAGTGGGACTTAAAAGAAAAGATTTTAACGGAGGCTAAAAAAGAATTCAAAGGAGTAAAAATCGAAGAAATTGATGGTTTGAAAATATGGATCGATGACAATACATGGATATTGTTTCGTTCATCATCAAATGCACCAGAATTTCGAGTCTTTGCCGAAAGCAAATCCGAAAAGACTGCAGAAAAATTAATGAATGATGGTGTTTCTTTTGTAAAGAACTTAATTAAGAAAAAATGATTAATCTTGATAACGCTGACGAGATAAAGGCCCTTGATAAGGGCAATATACTCGACTCTATTCGGGCTCTTCCTGAACAATTTGCTCAGGTTTGGACTGAGTTTGAAGTGATAACAATCCCAAAGGAATACAAAAATATTGATAGTGTGGTTATCTGTGGCATGGGAGGATCGGGACTAGGAGCTCGAGTGATTCAGTCCCTGCTTCATGATCGTGGAAGGATTCCCGTTTATGATATCCATGGCTACACATTGCCTAATTTTGTGGACCAGAAAACTTTAGTTGTTTTGTCATCATATTCGGGAAACACAGAGGAGATTATTCATTGTGCTCACGATGCTGAAAAAAAAGGCGCCAAAATTTTTGGTATCGCCACAGGTGGAAAGCTTGAAAATTACCTAAAGACACACAAACTACCTGGATATATATTTGAAGCTCGAGCCAATCCTTCAAATCAGCCAAGAATGGGACTGGGCTATTCAATTGGAGCCATCGTTACCTTGCTTGCCAAGCTAGAAGTATTACCCCTAAATGAAAAGGAGTATCTAGGAGACATAGAGTCAACCTTAAGAGACAGTATTTCTCATTATGACGTTGAGGTTTCTATTACCAATAATCAGGCCAAGACACTTGCCAAAAACCTTTTTAACCGATTGCCTGTCATTATTGCCAGTGGGCATCTCTTTGGCGTTGCCCATTCTTTCAAAAATCACTTAAACGAGAACTCAAAAACCTTTGCCACACTTTTTGATATTCCTGAGTTAAACCATCACTTAATGGAAGGGTTAAGTTTTCCAAAGAAAGCTAAAGAGCTTTTAACATTCTTATTTATCAAATCAGACCTTTATCACACCAGAATTAAAAAGCGTTATCCAATTACCATCGACGTTGTTGAAAAAAATCACGTCAAGACTTTACAGTTCAAACCAGTTGCGAAAACCAAATTGGCCCAATTGATGGAAGTTTTTGTATTCGAACAATACGTTACTCTCTACTTGGCTTGTTTAAATCAAATTGATCCCACTCCAATTCCGTGGGTTGATTACTTCAAAAAACAGCTTTCAAGCTAACCTGCTATACTATAAGTCTTGTTAACTAGTTTAACCAGCTGAGGAGGTTAAAATGTTCCTTAAAAGGTTGCCTTGGGTGTTACTCATAGCATTAATACTTTCTCCAGTTTATGTGGGGATGATTATTCTTGCTCCTGTTGTAATATTCTGCGTAATTGTTTTTTTAGTAGTATACGCAATAAAACCAAGCTTTATTCAAATTCTTCTTAATGGAAAATCCTTCATTTTGGAGGAAAACCATGAGTAATAAAAGCTTGTTTTGTCGTGTGTATGAAACCTTGGTTGTAATCGTGATCTTTATCATCGGATACATCTTGTTTGATGATGAAGAAATATTTGGCGACGAGACATGAAACTATTCATCTTGCTCTATGTTCTTAGTTTCTTTCTTAACCTAATATTCAAACTACTTGGCGAGTTCATAATAGGAATGACTAAATTCCTTTTTAAACTTGTCATACAAAAAATTCGCAGAGAGAAATAATATGTAGACACTTTACATATCTCTCTGCGAGAAAGGCTCCTTATAATTCCCCAATTTATGCTATATTTAATATAGGCACCCAGGAAGGGTGAATGTTAATATGGTAAAGACTGCTCAAACAAAACCTCTAGCGTTAAAATTTTCTCAGATTGATAAACATGATATTCCCATTGTTGGTGGAAAGTCCGCTAACCTGGGGGAAATGACTGGTGCTGGTTTTCCAGTCCCAGATGGATTTGCGGTAACAGTTGAAGCCTACGACATCTTCTTAAAAGAAAACTCTCTTATAGAACCCATCAATGAAATATTAAAAGACCTTGACGTAACAAAGACTGAGTCTTTGGCTCATGTTTCAAAAAGTATTCAGAATAGGATAAAAAAAGGAACTGTGCCTAAGGTGGTCGCTGAGGAAATCAGAGCCTTTTATAAAAAACTTTCAGGCAGAAGACCTGACTATATTGCTGCTCGATCTTCAGCGACCGCGGAAGATCTACCAGGCGCTTCTTTTGCAGGTCAACAGGAAACTTATCTAAACGTTAAAGGTGATGCAAATGTAATTGATTCTGTCCGCAAATGTTGGGCTTCTCTTTTTACCCAAAGGGCCCTGTTTTACAGGGAACAAAACAACATTTCACACAAAAAGGTTAAGATTTCAGTCATTATTCAAAAAATGATTCAGTCAGAGGTGTCTGGGGTTATTTTTACTGTTGATCCAGTTACAAATGACAAAGATAAAATAATAATTGAGGCAGTTTGGGGATTAGGAGAATTAATCGTTCAAGGTACTGTTGTTCCGGATAGATACGTTGTCCAAAAAGAAACTTTTTCGATTCTTTCAAAACAAATCTCTGATCAAAAAAAGCAGTTGATCATGGTAGGAAGCGATACACGGGAAGAAAAAGTGCCAGAAAAAATCCAAAGCAAGCCAAAGTTAAGCGATGAAGAGATTGTTGATTTGGCAAAAATTGCCAACAAAATTCAAAAACACTATTATTTCCCTCAGGACATTGAATGGGCTAGACAAAATAAAACGCTCTACATTACTCAAAGTAGACCTGTAACCACACTCAAGTCTTCTAAAAAGAAAGAAGTTAAAGTGGACGAAAAAGGAGTAAGCGCTGCAATCACCCCTATCCTGTCCGGTATATCAGCTAGTCCCGGGATTGGCTCTGGCTACGTAAAACTTCTTAAGAGTCCGAAGGAGATTGATCGAATCAAGGCGGGTGATGTATTAGTCGCTGAAATGACGAGTCCCGATTACGTGCCCGCAATGAAAAAGGCGGCAGCCATTGTTACTAATACTGGCGGTCAAACCAGTCATGCAGCCATTGTCTCTCGAGAGCTTGGTATCCCTTGTGTCGTTGGAACTAAACTTGCTACATCTACTCTAAAGGAGGGGGATTTGGTAACCGTTGATGGAGAAAAAGGGCAGATTTATTTGGGATCAAAGGTTAAATTGGAAAGGCCAAAGAAGGTCAAAGAAAAAATAATTACAAAGAAAACTGCTACTAGATTGTATGTAAATTTAGCTCAAAAAGATCGAGTGGCTGAAATAGCTCGCAAAAACGTTGATGGTGTGGGACTATTGAGGGCCGAATTTATGGTTGCTGATATTGGTATGCACCCTAAGGAGGCGATTGCCAACAAAGTTCAGGATACGTTTATTAATAAATTAGCAACGGACATTAGTTTATTCTGCAAAGCCTTTGGTGATAGACCTGTTGTTTACAGAGCAACTGACTTCAAGACAAACGAATACAGACAACTTCCAGGTGGAAAGAAGTGGGAACCAGAAGAATCAAATCCAATGTTAGGATTCAGGGGAGCTTTTAGATATAAGGCATCACCTGAAGTTTTTACTTTGGAACTAAAAGCAATTAAAAAAGTTCGAGAAAAATATAAAAATCTTTGGTTAATGATTCCTTTTTGCAGATCCCCTAAGGAATTGGCTGATGTTAGGCGCATTGTAGGAGGCGAGGGGCTTTTTGAAACTAACAGTTTTAAGTTTTGGATGATGGTCGAGCTCCCTGTCAACGTGATATTGCTCCGTGAATTTATAAGGGTAGGTATCGATGGAGTTTCAATTGGGTCAAATGATCTTTCAATGCTTATTTTGGGAACAGACAGAGATAATAGTGAAGTAACTGAAGCTTTTGACGAAAGATCACCCGCTGTTCTTTGGGCTATTAAAAAGACTATTAAAACATGCCTAAAGTATGGCGTGAGCTCTTCTATTTGCGGCCAGGCTCCCTCTAGCTATGATGATTTGGTCCAAAAACTTGTTAAGTGGGGTGTAACTAGTATCTCCGTCAACCCGGATGCTATAAATAGAGTAAGAGGAGTAATTGCTGAAAAAGAAAAAGAAATAATTAGAGGTAAATAAAATGTCTAAAATACAACAAATCTGGGCAAGAGAAATTCTCGACTCGAGAGGCATTCCGACCATTGAAGCTGTTTGCAAACTTGACTCTGGACATTTCACAATCGCTTCAGTTCCCGAAGGAGCTTCAAAAAGCGCCGTTGAAGCAAAAGAACTTCGTGATAATGACCCGGCCAGAATGCATGGCAAGGGTGTTTATAAGGCGGTTTCAAATGTTAACGATGTTTTGGGTCCCGCTATCGTTGGTATGGAAGCCAATAATCAACAGGGAATTGACGAACGGTTGATCCAACTTGATGGAACTGATGACAAAACAAAATACGGAGCGAACGCTATTTTAGCAATTTCCTTAGTTGTTGCTAAAGCCGGCAGTCTTGCAACAGGAGTCACTCTTTATAATTGGATCAATACATTGGCATTGGCTATTGGGATAAAGGCTGAAGTAAAGGTGCCAACCCCGATTTTTAACATGATTAATGGTGGACTTCATGGTGCTGGAAACTTAGATTTTCAAGAATTCCATGTTATTCCAGCGAGTAATAAAACGTATTCGGAAAGTCTTCAAGCAGGAGTGGAAATTTATATTACTGTGGGCGATCATCTTGAGAGACGTGGGGCAATTCATTCAGTTGGAGATGAGGGGGGTTACGCTCCGAATCTATTTACTAACGCAGACGGACTTGAGATGTTGGTGGAATCAATCAAGGAATCAAAATATGCTCTTGGTCGCGATGTGTTTCTGGGCCTTGATGTAGCGGCTAGTACTTTTTACAAGAACGGAGAATACATTATTCGAGACAAAAGCTCACCTTTGGATGATGAAGCAATGCTTGAATATTATAAAACGTTAAATGATCAATACCATCTTGCCATTTTAGAAGATCCTTTTTTTGAAGAGTCATGGGAAAGTTGGAAAAAAATGCAAGCAGTTATGGGGGGTACTATTACACTTGTCGGAGACGATCTTTTGGCTACCCATCCCAAAAGAGTTGAACGAGCAATTAAGGAAAAAGCTTGTAACGCTATTTTGGTTAAGCCAAACCAAATAGGAACAGTTATAGAAACTCTTAAAGTAATAAAACAGTCGAAAGACGCTGATTGGAAAGTAGTTGTCTCTCACCGCTCGGGTGAAACAAACGATACCTTTATTGCAGATTTCGCAGTAGGAGTGGGCGCTGATTATACGAAGTTTGGAGGACCCGCTAGAGGTGAACGGGTAGCTAAGTATAATCGTCTTTCTTCTATAGAAGCCGAGATGGCTTACGCTAAGACTCAAAAATGAACCCCCTAAAAGCACCCGATTTTGTTGTATTAATTATATTAGATGGTTGGGGACTTGCTCCCAATAGCCCTGGAAACGCGATTACAAGAGCAAAGAAGACCAATTTTGATCGTTTGTGGGCATCATATCCTCACACTCAACTAGGTGCTGCTGGTGACTCTGTGGGACTTCCACGAGGAGAACCTGGTAATACTGAAACGGGGCACCTTAACCTCGGTGCTGGAAGAATTGTTTACCAAGACCTTGCCCGAATAAACATGTCAATTGCTGATGGCAGTTTTTTTAAAAACCAAGAGTTAAACGCAGCCATAGATCATGCTTTAAAAAACAATTCAAAACTTCATTTAATGGGGTTAATTGGTGCAGGAGGAGTCCATTCAAACATGGAGCATCTTTTTGCTCTGCTTAGGCTCTGTGCCCAAAAAAAGTTTACTAAACTTTACTTGCACCTTTTTACTGATGGAAGGGATTCCCCACCAACAGCCACAAAAGCCTATTTAACAAGCCTTCGAGAAGTGATTAAAAAGGAAGGCGTAGGAACAATTGCAACCATCATGGGCCGCTATTGGGCAATGGACCGAGATCAACGATGGGAACGAACAGAAAAAGCATATTTTGCTTTAACCGCTGGAAAGGGTCACTTGGTCAAAACCCCAGAAGAAGCAATTGAAATGTCTTATTCCCAAGGAAAAACAGATGAGTTTATTGAACCATCTGTTATTACAAACCAAGACGGAAAACCTATTGCAACTGTAGGTAGCAATGATGCTGTAATCTTTTTTAATTTTAGAATAGACAGACCTCGACAGTTAACAAAGGCTTTTATTATGAAAGACTTTACGAAAGCTAATGTGTCTTGGGGCTTTGACCCATATAAAGTGAAATACGAAAAAACACATATTGATGAAAAGGTTAAGAAACGAAAAACCACTTTTGATCGAGGCGAAAAGCTACCTAATTTGTTTTTTACAATGATGACTGAATACGGCAAGCCTTTAGTTGAGGCGGGTGCTAGAGTTGCTTATCCGCCAGAAAAAGTCGAAATGCCTCTTGGTCGTGTTTTAGCAGAATCAGAAATTTTTCAACTAAGATTGACTGAAAGTGAAAAGGAACGATTCGTAACGTTTTACTTTAATGGCCAGGTAGAGCCCCCATATAAGAACGAAGAAAGAGTAATCGTTCCTTCCCCAAAAGTAGCGACGTATGACCAAAAACCTGAAATGGCTTCGGCTGTGGTGATTGATGTTTTGCTTCACAAGCTCAAAAGTAAAAAGTTTAAGTTTTTACTAGTCAATTTTGCTAACGCAGATATGGTTGGGCACACAGGCAACATCGGTCCTGCTGTCAAAGCGATTGAAGTATTAGATAAAATATTGGGTGAAATTGAGAATCATGTATTGGCATATAACGGGGCAGCTTTAATTACGGCTGATCATGGTAATGCTGAAGAGATGATAAACGTTCATACAGGGCAAATAGATACGGAGCACAGTACAAACCAAGTACCATTCATAGCAATCTCAAAAGAATTGCAAGGAAAACCACAAAACTTGAAGGCGGGCATACTGGCAGACATTGCCCCAACAGTGTTACGATTGCTGAATATATATCAACCCGCAGTGATGACGGGACGAGATTTACTAGATGAAGTATGGAAGAAATCCTAAAAGTAATTGTTGATAATTTAACTCATATAATTGAAAGCTATGGCTTGTGGGCAGTTTTTATCATGATGACACTTGAGTCTGCTCTCATCCCTATTCCTTCTGAAGTTACCATGCCTTTTGCTGGGTTCATGGCCGGTATGGGCTTGCTTGGATTTTGGCCAGCAGTCTTTGTAGGAGCATTAGGTAACTTGGTTGGTTCATGGCTTGCTTACTGGTTGGGGCTTAAAAAGGGAGAAGAATGGGTAAGGCTTGCTATCAAAAAGTGGGGCAAATGGCTTTTAATTAAAGAAAAGGAATTTGATACTGCCTTAAAATGGTTCAAAAAATATGGTCAAGGAATCGCTTTTGGATCAAGACTCTTGCCAATTGTCAGAACTTTCATTTCGCTTCCAGCTGGAATTGCCAAGATGAGCTTACCTTTATTTAGTGTCCTGACCTTTATAGGTTCATTTATCTGGTCAGCACTTTTAACTTGGTTGGGACTTAAACTCGGGCAGAATTGGCATTCAATCGAACCATACTTTAGAAAGTTTCAATTTTTAATAGTTGGCTTTTTTATCGCTGCAGGTGTTTGGTATGTCTGGCACCACTTGAAGCCTGAGAAAAAGGAGCAAGATAATTAGTTTTGGAAATATTTTCTGATAAGCCCCACTACTTTTCCTTGGATTTTTACATTCTTAACAAATATTGGATTCATGGTGGCATTTGCAGGCTCTAATCTAATTCTTGTCGTTTCCTTAAAATAGCGCTTAAGAGTCGCCATTCCGTTATCCAAAAGGGCAACGACGATATCTCCATTTTTAGCCGCTTCAGTTTCTTCAATAACAACGTGATCACCATCTCTTATTTGCTCCTCAATCATGGAGTCACCCCTGACTTGAAGTACATAAACTCTCTTTTTGCCGGTTACAAATGCTGGAGGAATAGGTAGGGTTGCATTAGGGTCTGTGTAGGGTTCAATAGGGGCACCAGCGGCAATGAAGCCCATGATGGGTGCTTCAAAACCTTCTGGTAAATATTGTTCTAACATACCAATGAGTTCAATCGATCTTGATTTTCCGGTTTTTCTTTTAATAAGTCCTTTTTCTTGTAGGGTTTCGAGATGCTCGTGTACGGTAGCCAGTGATGAAACACCGATGGATTCCGCTATTTGTCGAAGCGTTGGAGCTGATCCTGTAGACTGGATATGTTGTTTGATAAAGTCTAGTATTTGTCTTTGTCGCTTGTAGATTATTGGTGCCATTTTCGTAATTACCTAATGGTATACTAAATTTATACAAACAAAACCCGAAGAAGTCAACTACATCTTTGCGTATCAATAATGAAAAAATTTAAACTTAAAGCAAATTTCAGTGCAACTAATGACCAAAACAACGCCATTAGTAAATTAGTGAAAGGTGTTCAATCCAAAAGTAATCAAGTGTTACTTGGAGTGACTGGTTCAGGTAAAACCTTTACTGTTGCCAATACTATTGAGAAGCTTAATAGGCCAACTTTAATTATTTCTCATAATAAAACCTTGGCGGCCCAACTTTATCAAGAGTTTCGAGATTTTTTTCCCGAGAATGCTGTTTCTTACTTTGTTTCTTATTACGATTACTATCAGCCAGAAGCCTATATTCCAAGTACGGATACATATATAGAGAAAGACGCTGGAATTAATGAGCTGATTGATAAACTTCGGTTATCGACAACCACCAATCTATTAACTCGAAAGGACGTTATTGTTATCGCCTCTGTATCTTGCATATATAACATCGGTTCTCCTTCAGATTACGGTAAGTTTGCTTTTGAGTTTGCAACTGGGGTCAAGCTTCAGAGAAAACAAATTCTTGATCGATTGATTGACCTTCAATACGAAAGAAGTGAGTTTGGTTTTCACCGCGGTACGTTTAGAGTGAGGGGAAACACAATTGATGTTTATTTAGCTTATGAAGAAGTTGGTATACGTATTGAATACGAACAAGACACAATAAAGACAATTTCAAAAATAAATCCAGTTACTGGAAAAGTTCTTGAGGCAGGAATCAGGTTATTTACAATTTATCCTGCCAAACATTTCGTAACAGATTCCACAAAAGAAAAAGAAATTCATGATGAGATCAGAAATGACTTGAATAAAAGGGTTAAAGAATTAAACAAAGCTGGGAAAAAACTTGAGGCGCACCGGCTGAAACAAAGAGTGACTTACGACTTGGAAATGCTTGCTGAGATGGGGTATGTCAAAGGCATAGAAAATTATTCAAGATATTTTGATGGCAGAAAACCAGGTGAAGCTCCATATGCACTTCTTGAATACTTTAAAACCACCTATAAAGATGATTGGTTGGTAGTTGTTGATGAAAGTCATATTACTTTCCCCCAGATTCGGGGGATGTATGCGGGGGATAGGAGTCGAAAACAAACTTTAATTGATTATGGCTTCAGGCTTCCCGCAGCTATAGACAATCGCCCATTAACTTTTGATGAGTTTATGCGAAAAATTCCAATGTTTTTGGCAACCTCTGCCACTCCTTCAGACTGGGAATTATCTATGTCAAAAAACAATGTTGTTGAACAACTCCTAAGGCCTACTGGAATTCCTGACCCAGAGGTAGACATTAGACCAACTTCGACTCAAGTAGCTGACGTTTACAAGGAAATCAAAAAAAGAGCCAACATAAGACCCAAGGCAAATAGACAAAGAACGCTAGTTACGACTCTCACTAAAAGAACTGCGGAGGATTTATCTGAATACTTAAAAGAGAAAGGACTCAAAGTGCATTACTTACATAGTGACGTTAAAACCCTTGAACGAACCGATATTTTGGATGATTTGAGGAAAGGTAATTATGACTGTTTAGTTGGAATTAATTTACTTCGTGAAGGGCTTGATTTACCAGAAGTATCACTTGTAGCTATTCTGGATGCTGATAAAGAAGGTTTTTTAAGATCTGATACGGCTCTTGTTCAAACAATGGGAAGGGCCGCCAGACATTCTGAGGGAAAGGTAATTTTATATGCAGATCGGGAGACTGGATCGATTAAGAGAGCTTTAAGAGAGGTTGGAAGAAGGCGAGAATATCAGCTTGAAATGAATAAGAAATTAGGGATTACTCCTAAGTCGATTCAAAAGCCAATCAGAAAAAAGCTAATTGAGTTTGAGGAAACACAAACATTTGGTGGTCCTCATCAAGTGACTGATTCCAGTTACCAAAAACTAGCTCATGTAGACATAGAAGCTATCACACCAATGGAAAAGAGACGATTGGTCAAGAGCTTGAATAGGGAAATGAGACTAGCTGCAAATGATTTGAATTTTGAGTTAGCAGCAGAGATTAGAGACAAAATAAAAGAGCTTACTTAGTTTTAGTTTTTTTACTTTCCTGAAATTTAGCCTTAACCTCTCCAATATTTTTGAAATAATCCTTTTTACTAATAGGCCCAAGACCAATATGGTCAAGTGTTTTTGTGAGGGTTACGTCTAGGCCTGCCGCAGAAAAGTAAGCCGGCTTTTTTGTTTTCTTTCTCCAGTCATCCTCAGAGATGCGTTCAATGACAATAAATCCAAAGCCTTCAACAGTTGACTCAAAGGATAATTTAAATTCATTAATTTCATTTGATGGCGCAGCTGTCGGCCTAATTTGTTGCGAAAGGGGCCCCCAGTATGTAAAACCCTTTTTTGGTTTGATTTCTTTTTTATCAGGAATTGCGATCAACAAAAGCTCTTGCATAATAGTTTTGGGTGACTTTAAGGTTGAGTCTAAGACCAACTCGTTAGTAAAAACGGCTTTTAAAAACTTTTGTTTTTGTTCTACCATTTCTTTTCTAGTACTCCGTAGGGCTCTTTTAGAAGGAGACTTGACGGGTATAAGTACTTTTCCTGTTCCTGCATCTAAACCTGTTTCCATGACGGCAAACAGTATCTTTTCATCAGGGGTTTTGAATCTTAGGGTGCAATAAAAAAGATTACTATCTTCAGAATCTTCAGCTACTTTCCAGGTATCGATTAAGCCCTCCGTACCATCGTTTTGATAGAATTCTTTACTTGGTGACATCGGAGCCATTCTAGCACAAAGGGTGTGGAGTAAAAGGTTTAGTTAACTGATATAATATTCAAGGCCACGGGACCATCCGCTGGCAGCAACGCATTGGAAAAATATATGAATAAAATAAAAGTGAAGGGAGCGCGGGCCCACAATCTAAAAAATGTTGACGTCGAGATATTAAAGAACAAATTGGTTGTTTTTACTGGTGTTTCGGGATCTGGTAAAAGTTCTCTGGCTTTTGACACCATTTATGCAGAAGGGCAAAGACGATATGTGGAATCGTTGTCCACTTATGCCAGGCAATTCCTGGGAATAATGGAAAAACCCGATGTAGACCTTATTGAAGGATTATCACCGGCCATTTCTATTGATCAGAAAACGACATCCAGAAACCCTCGTTCTACAGTGGGTACTATTACAGAGATTTATGATTATTTAAGACTTTTGTTTGCAAGAGTCGGTCATCCACATTGCCCCAAGTGCGGAAGAGAGATTTCAAGTCTTTCAATTGATCAAATTGTTGAACAAATATTAGAGTTTGTGGTGGGTAAAGCCAAACAAAAAAAGATTGTCAGGTTTATGGTTCTTTCGCCTCTTATTAACGATCGTAAGGGTGAATTCTCAGCTCTTTTTGACAATCTAAAAGCTAAGGGATTTAAACAAGTACGGGTAGACGGTTATATAAAAGAACTGTCTGAAGACTTTGTTCTCATAAAGACAAACAAACATACCATTGAAGCGGTGGTTGATAAAGTGTCTGTAAGTGGCACTGAACTTAAAGACAGAGTTTTAAAAAGTAACTTTAAAAATCGATTAACTCAATCTATTGAGCAATCTCTAAAGTTGTCTGACGGAAACTTAGTTATTGCTGAAGTTCTAGACAAAGGCTTCTCGATGCCAGATACGCCAAAGGTGTTTAGCAATCACCTTTATTCAGAGCGTTTTGCTTGTCCTGTAGACAATATAACTTTACCTGAAATTGAGCCAAGGACTTTTTCGTTCAACTCTCCTCATGGCGCATGTCCTACTTGTACGGGATTGGGTGAAATTCTAAAAGTTAATCCAGATGTACTGTTCGCAAAAGATATATCTATTACCGAAGGAGCTATCTTGCCATTTGCCACCATGTTTGAGAGAGACAGTTGGTTTTCAAGAATCATGATAACGATGTGCAAAGAAAACGGCATTAACCCCAGAATTCCAATTAAAAAGCTGAAAGCAAGTGAAATGAAAACTATTCTTTATGGCACAGACAAAAAGCTTTACAAGGTGGAGGGCACCAACAAATACGGTAAAGTAACCTTTTATTACACAAAGTATCGAGGAATTATTCCAGAACTTTCTAGAAGACATAAGGAAACAACTTCTGATTACATTCGAAGCTCCGTTGAAAAGTATATGAAAAAGACAATTTGTGAAAATTGTAAGGGGGCCAGACTTAAAAAGGAAGCTTTAGGAATTACTATAGATAAGCTTTCTATCTCCGAAGCAACTGAGTTTTCTATTGATGACCTGTTGGAATGGACAAATTTAATTAATAAAAAACAAGTTCTCTCAGACAGGGAAAAACAAATTGGTAAATTAATCTTAAAAGAAATCCAAGGACGATTAAAGTTCTTGCAATCGGTTGGATTGACATACCTAACCCTTGATCGACCTGCAGGAACTCTCTCTGGTGGGGAAGCACAGAGAATTAGACTTGCAAGTCAAATTGGCTCAGGCTTAACCGGAGTACTATATGTATTAGACGAGCCTACTATTGGACTTCATCAACGAGATAATCAAAAACTTATTGACACTTTAAAAACATTAAGAGACCTGGGTAACACTGTGGTGGTTGTGGAACACGATATGCAGATGATGAATCAAGCTGATCAAGTGATTGACTTTGGACCAATGGCTGGAAAAAACGGTGGTGAAGTGGTCGCCACTGGAACACCAGCTCAAATAAAAAAGGCTTCAAGGTCGTTAACAGGTAAATATTTGTCGGGAAAGAAAAAAATTAAAATAGGACACATTACTCAAGATGAATTGATTCCTGAAAGTGCCAAGCTTAATGGAGACTTAATTATTCATAACTGCACTCAATTCAATCTTAAAAAAATAAGCCCTACCTTCAAGATGGGAAAGCTGAATGTGATTACAGGGGTTTCTGGAAGCGGAAAGTCAACCTTGCTTGTGGAAACTTTGTATCCCGCTTTAAAACAAAAACTTAATCCCTTCTATCGAGGCAATGTTGGTGAGCACAGCAGATTAACTGGTGCCGATGGTGTTAACAAAGTTGTCTTAATTGACCAGTCACCAATTGGTAGAACTCCTAGAAGTAATCCAGCCACATATACGAAAGTGTTTGATCCCATTAGAGATGTCTTTACTGAGACAAGAGAAGCAAGGGCAGCAGGATATAAAAAGGGCAGATTCAGTTTTAACGTAAAAGGTGGAAGATGTGAAGCCTGTGAGGGTCAAGGCCAGAATAAGATTGAGATGCAGTTTATGAGTGATATTTGGGTCTCCTGTGAGGTTTGTCATGGGTCAAGATATAACGCAGCCACCTTAGACATTACTTACAAGGGGAAAAACATTGCTGAAATATTAAAACTCACAATTACTGAAGCTTTAGAGTTTTTCCATGCACACCCCAAGATAAATAAGATATTAGAGACCCTGGAAGCCGTTGGTATGGGATATATGGAACTAGGGCAGCCCGCAACCACTCTCTCTGGTGGGGAAGCCCAAAGAGTAAAGTTATCGTCAGAACTTGCCAAAAGAGCCACAGGAGATACAGTCTATATACTAGACGAGCCCACGACAGGTCTTCACTTTGCTGACCTTGAGAGATTGCTAACAGTACTAAAAATCTTGGTTTCCAAAGGAAATACAATACTCGTTATTGAGCATCATTCTGATGTTATTAAAAATGCTGACTGGATTATTGATTTGGGGCCTGAAGGGGGAGATGGTGGAGGGAAAATTGTAGTACAAGGAACTATGGATGAAATAAAGAAAAATAAATCTTCATATACAGGGAAGTATTTATGAAACTGCTAGACCTGGGGATTTGAGTGGGAACCCACCAGGTCTATTAAATCTTAGTTATCCTCTTACCAAAAAAGGTGCTTTGGTAATTCCGAACACCAGAAATGGCATATAAAACAAGGTGATAACAGCAATAATAAAATTGGACAGAGACTGGGCAATTGTCGGATAATCGAATCCAACTGTAATGTTTTGTAATGCTGCAAACATTAATACCCAGTAAATTATCCCTGTTGCAAGAGCAAATAGTGTAAAGAGCAAAGCGTTCTTCAGCTTAAACACTAATCGATGATCTTCTTGGACGTATGCTGCAAACATTTGTATCGTTTCAATAAATATCCTAAGAAACAAATGAATATATACAACCCAAGCGAACAGAGAGATAACTCCTATTACTGGATGAACTTTTTTGTCACCGTCCCAACTATCCTGCACTGCAATATAAAATATCAATAGCAGTACTATGGGAATAATGAACTCGAAAAATTCTTCCTGCCACTCATTTGTTAAACTGCGATCTTTTTCTTTAGTCATTTCATCCTCCTTAGGATTGATTAATATTGATTAATGACTAATAGTAATAGTCTCACAATCAAGCTCAGTTGTCAAGACTATGGGGTATGTTTGAGCCTCAGTTATTATCTGTTACACTTAAAGTTATGTTCAGAAAGATTATTTTCTTTCTTATTTTTTTTGTTGTTTTACTATTTCCTAAAAACGCTTTATCTCAAAGTGAGTTTCAGGTTGATGTAAATGTAGACTACACCGTTTCTGCTTCGGGCCAAACCGAAGTCAGTCATACTGTTGCTCTTGAGAATTTGTTTTCTAATCTATATGCCACAAGCTACGTACTGAATCTAGAGAACATTCAACCCATTAATGCCCAGGCTACTAGTAATGGAAAGGTCTTAGAATTAACTCAATCATCTCAGGGTGAAAACACAATCCTTAAAGTCACTTTTGACGATGCTGCGGTTGGCAGGGGAGAAAAGAATACATTTAATATTTCCTACACTGAGGACAGTTTTGCTATCCGTACTGGTGAAGTTTGGGAAATATCGATTCCTAGATTATCTGACGAAATCTCTTTTCGTTCATATAATGTGAATTTAATTGTTCCTACAGCTCTTGGAGGTGAGGCTTATGTATCCCCCAATCCCAATTCAAGAAGAACAGAGGGTTTGAATCGAATATACTCATACACTAAAGATAGGGTTTCAAAAACAGGTATCGTAGCAGGTTTTGGAGCATTTCAGGTATTTTCTTTTACACTTAACTATCACATCGAAAACCCGCTTACGAAAAAAGCCCTCATCGACATCGCGATGCCTCCAGACACTGCTTATCAGAGGGTTTACTATCAAGACTTAAATGAGAAACCTTCAAAAATAACAGCAGATGAAGACGGCAACTGGCTCGCAAGATACGAGCTAAAACCTAGAGAGAGAAAGGATATTGTTCTTTCAGGTGTTGTTCAAATATTTGCAGGTCCCAGAGCATTTCCTGCACCATCTGAACTAACCCTTCAAAAGAACCTGGAAGGGTCTGAATTTTGGCAGGTTGATGATCCAGAGATTATTGCAATCGCCAATTCAATGACCTCGCCTCGTGACATATACAATTATGTTTCGACTCTCCTTACGTATGACTATGATCGAGTGAAACCCAATGTTTCCAGGAAGGGCGCGACTCTTGCTCTCCAGACTCCAAATAACTCAATTTGCATGGAATATACTGATTTATTTATTGCCATTGCTCGCGCTGCTGGTATTCCGGCTCGTGAAGTGAACGGTTTTGCCTATACAGAAAATCCTGAAATTCAACCACTTTCATTGGTAGCTGATGTTTTACACTCTTGGCCAGAGTATTGGGATGAAACTAATAAAGTATGGGTCCCGATTGATCCAACTTGGGCTTCAACCACAGGCGGCATTGATTACTTTAACAAGCTAGATCTCAGGCACTTTAACTTCGTTAATCATGGGATTGACCCAAACATGCCATATCCACCTGGCTCGTATAAACTTGGTTCAAACCCACAAAAGGATGTATTTGTTAATTTTGGACAATTACCACAAGAGAGAACTTCAAGCCCTCAAATAACGGCTCGTGTTGGCAATAACTTACCATTTATTGGGGCACGTGCTGAAATAGAAATCTATAATTCCGGCCCTGTTGCCCTTTATGACCTAGATGCCGAAGTTTTGTTCGATAATGCCTTTGTCATGTCTGAACCTATTGAATTTCTAGCTCCATTTTCAACGGCAACGTTTACAGTGAGAATTCCCTTTAGTTTTATGGGAACTAAAACCCCGACTAAAGTATTTATTAGTGTAGACGGTTCAAGTCTTGAAATAGATGCCAATAAAAGGGTTGTTTTGATCTATAATCTGCTTGGAGTTTTCTTGGGACTAGGATTAATTACTTTGTTAGTAATGGTACGCCTTAAAAAGATTAAGTTGAATCTCTCTTTCCTGAGAAAACTAAAGTCAAAAAAACATGTTCAAATACAAAACGAAGAAGTGGAAGTTCACGAAGAAAAACCTGCAAAAGGCTCCTAAACTACCTGGAGTCTATACCTTCTATAATAATGATGGTGTTGTTTTGTATGTCGGTAAGTCTGTTGAACTGCGCTCAAGACTAAAATCATACAAAAGTCATAACTTGCTGCCAAAAACAACAAAGTTAGTTAGTGAGATCACTCATTTTTCCCTTGTGAAGGTTTCTACAGAACTGGAATCACTTTTACTAGAAGCCAAGCTTATTAATGGGTATAAGCCTAAATATAATCTAGTCGCCAAGGATGACAAGAGCCCTTTATACATTAAGATTACAAAGGACGAGTTTCCAAGAGTCCTAACTGCTAGAAAAACAGACTTGGGTGTGGACGGAAAAGTGTTCTTTGGCCCCTTCCCTTCGGGAAAACAAGTAAGGCAGGTACTTAAGCTAATTCGAAAAGCTTTTTCCTATTCTGATCACAAGATAGCCAAGAAACCGTGTTTGTGGGCTCAAATTGGCCAGTGCAACCCGTGTCCTTCAGATATTCTCAATCAAAACAAAGCAACCCAAGCAGAAATGAAAAAGGCCTATCTCAAAAACATAAGAATGATCAAAAGCACATTGTCAGGAAACTTCACTAAAGTGGCAAAGGATTTGGAAACTGAAATGAAAAGGTATTCAAAAAATCTCCAGTTCGAGAAAGCCATAGGGTCTAGAGAAAAGTTAATTAGCCTCCATTATGTTTTGCAACCAATTACACCGATAACAGATTATCTTAAGTCTCCCAACATGATTGAAGATATTCGTCAAAACGAACTAGACATGCTTCAAAAGGAGCTTGCTAAGTACTTAAAGTTCACTAAACTTTCCCGGGTAGAATGTTTTGATGTCTCTCATGTTAGTGGCTCAAGCCCAGCTGCCTCAATGGTCACTTTTATTAAGGGTGAACCAGAAAAGAGTTTGTATAGGCGGTTTAGAATAAAACAGAGAAAAGGGATGTCTGATACAGACTCCTTAATGGAAGTGGCAAGAAGGCGTAAGAATAATCTAGAAAATTGGGGTAAACCGGACTTGATTATTGTCGATGGGGGAAAGGGGCAAGTGACTGCCTTTACAAAAGGTTTTACAAGCATCAATATTCCCATTATCGGGTTTGTTAAAAGACCTGAACGAATTGTTGTTCAAAAGAATAATAGCTTTATTGCTTTTAGACCAAAATCCACGGAAGCGTTGTTTTTACTTCAAAGGTTAAGGGATGAGGCTCATAGATTTGCCCAAAAATACCACCATAATATAGTGAATCAATTGCTACTCGGAAACAAGAAAAAATCTTGACTGGCAGACTTTTAAGCTTGATACTTAAAGGACAGTTGTGATAAAAAAAATAATCAGGCATTTAGTTGTTAATGTCTTTTCTTTGTATACCGTAAGCCTTCTTGCCCAGGGGCTTGTATTTGAAAAGGGGGTTACTACTATGTTCATGGCTGGCCTGGGCTTAACTGTCGTTTCAATGCTCGTTAAACCAATTATTAATATATTGTTGTTACCCATTAACCTAGTTACCTTTAATTTATTCCGATGGGTAACATCGACCATAGCCCTTTATCTGGTTACATTGGTAGTGCCTGGTTTTCAAATTGCTAAATTTGCATTTGCAGGCATGAGCAGTAAGTGGCTTGACCTACCGGCACTTAATTTTCAAGGAGTTTTAGCCTTTATTTCATTTTCATTTCTGATTTCACTAATTACTGCTCTAATTTATTGGTTAATTAATTAAATTAGTCAATTTAGGGTATAATCTACTCGTCATGAATGTATTAATCATTTTACAAATAGTGCTTTCAACCATATTAATATTTTTTATTATTCTTCAAACTCGAGGCACTGGATTTGGAAGAGTTTGGGGAAGCTCTCACTCTTCTTTCACCAGACGTGGCTTGGAAAAAATGGTCTTTAAGGCCACATTTGTTGTAGCAGCTTTGTTTGTCGTTGTTTCTATCCTGCAGTTTGTCGTCTAGTAATTTTAATTCAATGAGGCAAAAACCCCGAAGAAGAAAAGGTCAATTGTTTAAAAACATTAGGTTCTACTTAAGGTTGACTTCAACGTTTTTCTTTAAATTCAAGGGAATACTAGTTCTCGGAATGGTAATTGGTATCGGAATCTTTTTGATTGTTAGGTTTCTTTTGCCAGTTATAGCGGTAGGTAAAACAGAACGAATTGGAATGACTGGTCGCTACCGAGTAGAAACCCTACCTGCTGAAATTCAAAGTCTGGCTGGAAAGGGCTTAACCAAGTTAGATGAAAACGGAGTGGTTGAACCTGATTTAGCCAAGTCATGGGAAACCCCAGATAAAGGAAAAACTTGGATTTTTTATCTTAGAGACGAAATTTATTGGCAAGACGAATCGGAGGTAACAACTGAAAACCTAAATTATGAATTTTTAGATGTTGAAATTGAAATAAAGGACGAAAAAACAATTATCTTTAAGCTAGAAGAGGTTTTCTCTCCTTTCCCCAGCATTCTATCCAAACCGGTATTTAAAAGAGGCCTATTGGGATCTGGTGATTGGGAAGTAACTAAAATTAGAATATCAGGCAATTTCGTCCAAAATCTTACTCTTTTACATAAAGATGGCCTAAAAAGAATCTATCGATTTTACCCAACAGAAGAGAGAACGAAGTTAGCTTTTAAGCTAGGAGAAATAGATAAAATACTATACATTTTTAATGAGGCCCCTTTTGCTAGTTGGAAAACAGCCGAAGTGGCAAGCCAAGTGGACCAGGGGATCATTGTTTCAATCTTTTTTGATGGTGCTCACCCAGTTTTGGGAGAAAAATCATTTAGACAGGGTCTCGCTTACGCTATTAACAAAGAAGAACTTCCCGGTGAGAGAGCACTGGGGCCTGTTTCACCTCTTTCTTGGGTCTATAATCCACAAGTTAAAACATATAGTTATAATCCATCAAGAGCTAAAGAGCTGGTAGAAGACACCGAATCATTCAATCAAGATGAGCCTGTGCGATTAGTAACAACTCCGATACTACTACCCGTTGCTGAACAAATTAAAGGATATTGGGAAGAGGTAGGGGTAAAAACTGTGGTTCAAGTATCCTCAGGTGTTCCCCAAGAATATGATGCTTTACTTGCCATGTTTGCCGTACCCAATGATCCCGATCAATACTCAATTTGGCATTCAACTCAACTAGCGACCAACATATCTAATTACAAGAGCCCTAGAATAGATAAACTCTTGGAAGACGGAAGGAATGAAATTAACCAAACAGATAGAAGAAAGATATATCTTGATTTTCAGAGATTTTTAGTTGAAGATTCTCCAGCTGCCTTTTTGTATCACCCCGATATTTATACCATCAGAAGAAAATAATTATCTAAGTTTCTCCATCAAGATAGAATAAAAACGAAGATTATGAATAGTGGCAAGCCTAAGAGCCGTTGTATCTCCAATTCTAAAGAGGTGGGCTAAATAGCTTTTTGAGTAAGTAGTACAAAGCAAACAATCACAAGCCTTGCTAACGGGGGAATTATCATTGGCATACTTTTGTTTGTCGGGTACGTAGTAACTATAAAAATCATTTGAATGAACATTAATTTCCTTAATCGATTCTGCATTGTAAACATAGAGCCTTTTGTGTCGTGCATCACGGGTTGGCAAGACACAATCAAATATTTGGTAGCCTAACTTAACTAGATTCACAACCTCCTGTGGTTTTCCTATCCCAAGACCATATAGTAATGAACCCTTAGGAGTATTTTCGACAATCGTATTTGCTGTTTTGTAGTCAAACTCACCGGACTCGAGTACAGGCCATCCACCATAGCCATATCCATCGAAACCAATATCAACCAAAGCTTTAGCGCATTCTTTCCGAAGGTCTTGATGGTCTCCCCCCTGAATAACAGCAATCAGGTAGGGTTTATTCTTGATCTTTTCTTCTTTACAAATTCGTTCAAACTCGATCTTACATCTCTTGGCCCAATCAATTGTTCGCGCAACTGTTTCTTCGGCTTGTTCTCTAGTAACACCTGGGGGAGTAAAATCATCTAGTACCACCAATAGATCGGTTTGGAGCTTCATTTGATATTGAATTGATTTTTCTGGAGTGAATAATATGCGTCTTTTTTTAGAAGGCCTGAAAACGACACCCTTATCAGTTACTTTTCCACTACCTGTTTTATTCTTTATAAGGCTCATGATCTGAAAACCTCCTGAATCAGATATCACCGCTCCATCCCAATTCATGAACTTTCTTACATCACCATGCTTTTTGATTATTCTTGAACCAACCTCCAAATAAAGATGGTATGTATTTACAAGTACTCCTGGAGTTTGCGTACCGCTAATATCTACTGAATCCACAGAACGAACTACGCCACGAGTAGCATCAGGGAAAAAGATTGGATATGGCAATTTCTTACCATTTCTAGTTTTAAAGTCACTCATTTGAAGTTAAGTATAGCAAAAAGAGTATTAAGGAAGTTCAAGCCTTTTGTCGAGTTTGTATTTGTCCGTTAAGCTCTTCAATTATTAGTTCTCTGGCATCTCTTGAATTACGGTCCACCCAAACCATTGGGGGAGTGATATCCTTGTTTCTATTTACAACTACGTCACTTTTAAACCAAATTACCTTGTTTTGACGTATAAGTGTTGTTAGTTCTCCTGAAGACTTCCAATATATATTTCCCCATCCTTTTTCCTGGACAAGATATCCAACTCTTTTCAGTCTTTCTGACATTTCTAATAGGCGAATTGTAACAGAAGCCAATACACATTTACTATAATAAAACATCAAGCTCTAGGCCAAATACAATATCATAGCTCTATATGCGACTTGCTAAACAATAGTAAAGCCCATTTCATGAAGTCAGGGAATATTGATAGAATTTCCTCCTCAGCTAGACTAAGTAAAAATAGAAAAACGTATTACTAGAAAGACTGCTGTAAGGAAGATTTTTTTATGTGTAGATGTTATGCGGCAAGCTTTACCTTTTTTGCACTTGGGCCTTTATCACCGTCAACAACTTCAAATGTAACTTCTGCTCCTTCTTGGAGCTCATCAAAAGTAACACCTTCCAAATCATTTGAGTGAAAGAAAAGATCTTTTTCTTCTCCATCACGAGAAATGAATCCGTATCCTTTATCTGTTTTTGATTTAACTGTTCCTTTCATAGAATTTTTTTACAGATCTAATATATAAATCTGCTTGTACCTCCTTTCTATCCTATTATTATACAGCCTCTGACAATATTTGTCAGGTAGCTATTGTGGGTGACTTACCGAACGATGTTAGAACTTATTTCATGACTTCTGAGACTAAGGAAAAAGTGTTTATAGCTAATCTATTGCTATTTAAGAATTGCCAAAATATTGACAATCACAATAAGAGCGCTTCAAATATTCAATCAATATAATATGGGTTGGTATTACTTCTATTAATTAAGTGGTTAATTAATTTAGTGAGTTCTCAGCTATATTTCATGAAATATTTCGGAAAATCACTTATAATACCGATCATGAAAAAGAAATTACTTAACTTTGCTAAATATATTTTTAGTGATCGTAAAAAAGCAGCGATATTTATAGTAATAATGATGGCTACTGCTTATTTGTTTTTAAAAGGCAATGGTGATGAGGTGCCACAAGTTCAAACAGAACAAGTGCAAAAAGGAACAATTGTTTCTACTGTTATGGCTTCAGGCAATGTGATCTCCTCAAATATTGAAAATATTACAACTCAGGCAAGTGGTACTGTAAGTAAAATTTATATAGGTGATGGTGATCAAGTTGTCGTAGGGCAAAAGTTAGCTGAAATTGACCTTGATGTTCAGGGTAAGCAAAATTATGCTTCAGCATACTCAACATACATTAGTGCTGTAAGTTCGTTAAACTCAGCAAAAAACAGTTTAGAATTGGCGCATGCTTCTTTGGATGTCGTTTACGATGAAATAAAAGGTCATGATGAAGATGAGGATCTTGTGACAAAAGAAACTCGGATCAGGGCGGAGACATCTCAGCGCAACGCTATCGATGGAGTAATTACTGCAGAAGCAAAATTAAATTCCGAAGCACTTTCATTAAAAACTAGCTCCCCTGCAATCTATGCACCAGTTTCTGGAATTATAAAAAGTGTGACCATTGCAGAAGGGATGAATATCGGAGCTACAGAGACTGCAAGCGGTGCTCGTGCAAACCAAAGAATAGCAACAATTGGTACTGAGGGACTACCGATTGTCACATTCAATATAAGTGAAATCGATGTTGTCCAAGTAGTGCCAGGCCAAAAAGCAACAATAATCCTTGACTCAATTTCAGATAAAACTTTTTCGGGCAAGGTTGTAAGCGTTGATAGGGTTGGCATGATAACCAACAACGTAACATCCTATACAACCATTATTCAATTTGACACAAGCTCTGATCAAATATTGCCCAATATGGCGGCAACTGCCAATATAATTATTGAGTCCAAAAGCGATTGTTTAATTGTGCCGTCACAGGCTGTTAATTATCAAGATGGTCAGGAATCGGTAACGGTAATAATAGATGGTCGGGAACAAAATGTTGCTGTCGAGACTGGTATTTTCAACGATACACAAACGGAGATTACATCCGGATTAAATGAGGGCGACATAGTAATCACAGGAATATCTACTTCAACGAATCAAACAACTCAAGGACGAAGCGGTGGTTTTATGTTTGGTGGTGGAGGAGCCGGAAGAATGGTTCACTAATATATTATCAAACATGATACAGGTAAAAAAAGTCTCCAAAATCTACAAAACTGGCGAAGTTGAAGTGAAGGCTCTTAATAGAGTTTCTTTCAAAGTAAAAAAAGGAGAGTTCGTTACCCTAATGGGTCCTTCCGGTTCCGGCAAATCTACGCTTATGCATATAATTGGAGCACTCGATAAGCCTACAACTGGCGAGTATTTATTGGATGGGCAAAATGTAGAGAATCTAAATGAAGATGAACTGGCCGACATTAGAAACCAAAAAATAGGATTCGTATTTCAGTTTTATAATTTACTCCCTAGAACAACCGCTTTGAAGAACGTAATGATTCCCATGATGTATGGTGGGGTTCAAAAAGAAAAACGCATGCGACGTGCCAAAAAATATTTAAAAATGGTTGGTTTGGGAGACAGGATTGATCATACACCAGGACAGCTTTCCGGAGGCCAGCAACAAAGAGTTGCTATCGCTCGTGCGCTAGCTATGAATCCAAGTATAATTCTGGCCGATGAGCCCACGGGAAACATCGCAACAAAACAAGCGATAGAAATTATGGAAATATTTCAAGAATTAAACGAGCAGGGACACACTATTCTAATGATTACCCACGAAAAAGAAATAGCAGAATATGCGAAGCGGGTTATAAAAATCCGCGATGGGAAGATCATAAAAGATAATTACAACGGAAAACCCACCGCCGCTAAAGCGATGGTGGAGCGCAGTAAAAAATAGCTAGAAAAATAATTAAACATGGATCTACAGGAACTAATTACCGAAAGTTTGTCAACGTTAACTTTAAACAAAGTAAGAACAGGATTGGCGATGCTTGGCGTGATCATCGGCATTGGAAGCGTGATTGCATTAGTTTCCTTGGGCCAGGCAGGTCAACAGTCAATTACAAGTCAGATTCAATCTCTTGGTTCAAATCTTTTAACCATATCGCCGGGGTCACAATATTCCGGTGGAGTCCGAGGTGGTGGAAATGTTGCAACACTAACGTACGACGATGCCAAAGCAATAGCAAGTTCTTCACTAATAACAACAGTGGAAAATGTGTCGGCAGAATACTCAAATAGAGCTCAAATAGTGGCAGGCAAAAACAATACAAACACAACTGTGACTGGAGTCGTTTCTGAATATGCAGAAATTAGAAACACCACTATTTCTTTGGGCACATTTATCACCCAGAGAAATGTGGATAGTATGAGCAAGGTAGCGATTCTGGGACCCGTTACGGCGACAGATTTGTTTGGTGAAGAAGCTAATCCTGTGGGGAAAACTATCCGAATCAGCGGTCAAGTATTTAAGGTGATTGGTGTGACTGAGGAAAAGGGTGGAGCTGGTTTTATGAGTCAAGATGATATTGTTTATATTCCTTTAACCACGGCCCAGAAACTTCTTTTTGGAGTTGACTATGTCAGCTCAATTTCTGTTTCAGCAATAAATGAGAATATTATGACGAAAGCTCAAGAAGAAATTAGCAGCTTGCTTTTGTCTAGGCACAAAATAAAAGATCCTGAGCAGGCTGACTTTAGAATCATGTCTCAAGAAGATATATTAAGTACAATGACCCAAGTAACAGATACTTTTACAACTCTTCTTTCTGGTATTGCCGCAATTTCACTTGTAGTTGGCGGAATTGGAATTATGAATATCATGCTTGTAACTGTTACTGAGCGAACCCGCGAAATTGGGTTGCGAAAAGCACTTGGTGCTAAGGGTAAAGTAATTACGACTCAGTTTTTAATAGAAGCGGTCATGATAACCTTTATTGGCGGACTTATTGGAACAATTTTGGGGATTGTAGTATCCCTGGGATTAACTGGCATGATGAACCTGCCTTTTGTATTATCGTTTAGCTCAATTACGCTTGCATTTCTTGTCTCAACTGGAATTGGTATTTTGTTTGGTTGGTATCCGGCTCAAAAAGCAGCCAAGTTACAGCCGATTGAAGCACTACGGTATGAATAGCATTCATAATTCATGATTCAATTTTGAAAGGTGGTGATAAATAATGTCAAATAAAGAGCAATCCGCCTCTGGCGGAAAAAATAAATATTTAATAGTAGTAATTGCAGCAATAGTTGGTGGAACAAGTTTTTTTGCTGGAACAAAATATCAGCAAAGTAAAATTAATGAGTTTGCAAGAAACCTTCCTGAAAATTTTGAGCAAATGAGAGGTCAAGTGGGACAACATAGGACTAATGGCAGTTCTGGATTAACCACTGTTCGAGGAGAAATTCTAAGCGTGGATGATTCGAATGTAACAGTGAAACTTGATGACGATAGCAGTAAAATCATTATCCTTGCGGATTCAACAGGAATAAACAAATCCGAAAAAGGTTCAACCGAGGATTTAACAGAAGGAACAAAAGTAATAATAATAGGACAAACAAATTCAGACGGAAGTGTCACAGCTTCTAATATCCAAATCGGAACAGAGATGTTTAGAGAAGCTACGGAGTAAAAAGAATAAAATTTCAATTCCGATATTGAGTCATAACACTTTGATATATTTCTTGAGGCTAGAAAACCTGGGGTCGTCTAGCAGGCGATGTTCGAACTAGTATTAGCCTCCTATTGCCATACAAACAAAATCAAATCATATCACTGCTTCAAAACCTAAATGATATAACGTGAATTTTGTCCCACGAGACCGATTTAGAAAGGCTACTTTCTTGTTTTAGAAATTTTAGATATTTGTTTTGCAATTTTTTGAAGCTGCCTGTTGTTTCGTGCAATTTTCCATCTTTGAAACAACCCTCTTGAATCAAATTCAGTTGATACTAAATTGTCTGCTAACTTTCCTGTTTCTTCCACAATTTCAAATGTTTTCGTCTCATACTCTTTTGACATGTTCTTTAACATAGAACCTCCTTTAATTATAATGTTGCAGAGGTCAGAAAATAGTTTGAGAACACCAGACAGTTTGTCATCATAAATTCTTACATTTCTAGAAAGAGTAAGAAAATGTCTCACACTATTGTTTTTAAACAAGTCGTTCGAGGAACGAGTAGAAATTACTGTTAGAAATTCTGCAAGCCTTTTTTGGATAGCCTTTCTAAGCTTTCTTTTTTCGAGAATATCCACACTGTTCTTGCTCTTTATTGATAAAAGGTGTTTTTGATAATTAGTAATAAGATCAAATATAAACTTGAGAAAAAGAAGCATAAGAGCGGTGTTAGCAAGTTTTACCAACCATTTTATGATATTACCAATCTGTTCCATTTTTTTACGATTTAGACAGAATTATAAGATATTTTTGATCGAACTCCATATTATGCCGTGTTCTTGGGCAAAGTTTGCAATCTCGACAAAACAATTTCGCTTTGGGTGGATGACGGGGATCGAACCCGCAACCTTTCCCTCCACAGGGGAACGCTCTTCCATTGAGCTACATCCACCATACTATCTATTGCAGTATATGAGCGGGAGATGGGGATCGAACCCACGACCTTCAGTTTGGAAAACTGACGCTCTAACCAACTGAGCTACTCCCGCATGGTACAGGCACAATTATAACATAATGAAAACTTGTGCAAAAACACTTCCTAAAGAAAAACGGATACTCGTTAACTATTATAAAATTACGTGCTTATAAATAGTAATAGCCTAGTATTTCGCTTTGGGGCGACCCACTAGGCTATTATTTTATCTATCTCTCGCTTATGCTACTAATACTTACCTACTTATTACAACTACAGTGTCCAAAAAGTTCCAAGCATTGAGTACGGCCAAACTGAATGGTCAACGTCGAACTCTTCTTTTTTTCGAAAACTTAGTGTAAATTCATGCTTTCTTATCACAAAGACGTCTCTACTTTGTACCTGAGTCAACTCTCTCTCTAGCTTAATGAGAGTGTCTGCCGCATCTTTTATAATGTCTTGAATTTCAAATAAAGTGACATGTGGTGCAGCTAATATAATTTGATTAACTAATCCTCTTGCTTCACCTTTACCAACATTGTTGTTGTTCAAGCTATCAAGAAGTTTTTTAATCGCTTCCCCCAACTCAAGAAAGGCGGCCATTCTGTGGACTGTATTTTTTTGTTTGGTAATAGCGAACTTGTCAAGTCTGTATTGATCATATAACCTAAACAGCCATATGGAAAAATATACAAACACAAGCCATGGTGTTATCGCCTCTAAATAAGCTTTAAATATGGTTAGTCCTAAAGCAGTCACAAATGCACTTATCACAAGCACTTTTAATATGATCGCGTTTGGATATGCATCCTTAAACAAATAATCTTTTTGTAACATGGTAATCCTCTTTCGCCACTTCTGCTTTTTTGCCCTGTCGGCATAGCAGATTTCTGGCCTTGTTAAGAAAATTTTAATAAAATGTTAAACTGCGAGAGATGCATGAATACTCTCACACCCATGCTCACTTGTCAATATTATAGGTTAGTATTATGATATATTTCTAACTACGTTTTAGGCACAAAGTGGGGGAGCATGCGTCGTAGAATGCTTCTTGTCAGGGGCAACACGAGCCTAATTAAATGAAATTTCCTTCTTTTATTTTACTTTTATATTAGGCATAATGTCCTCGGTGGTTAGTCTTCGAAAAAACACGGTAGCAATCGTTGGGGTCGAGTTTGGTGATGAGGGAAAAGGTCGACTGGTCGACAATAAAATAGACTCACTACTAAAGAAGTCTTCGATTAACAAAGTTTATATTATTCGCTTTGCAGGAGGCAACAATGCGGGACATACCGTGGACAATGGAAAACACAAACTAGGCCTGCATCAATTACCCTCATGCGTTCTTCACTCAAAAACAGTAGGAATATTAGATCGAGGAATGTGTGTTAACGTTGATGACTTGATTGCTGAAATAAAATACGTTGAGAGTAAAATTGGAAAAGTTAGATCAAAACTGATTCTTTCTTCGGATGCGATATTAAATACTGATTTAGATCGGGCTGAAGAGGTTCTTAACAGAGTAAGAAGTGGAGGATCATCTGGTGGAGGAACCAGCAGGGGAATAAGTCCTTCATATGCCCATCATTACGACAGACTCGGCTTTCATATACATGACCTTTTTACTCATAAGTGGAAAGATAAGTTTCTAGCTCAATACAGTCGGTATCAACGTGAGTTTGTCATATATGGACTTAATTTAGCCCAAGTTGAAGTTCCAGACTTTAAAACAACCAAATTCAGTGGAGTTGCTGCGATTAGAAAGGTCGGTTCAAAAAAAGCTTTCATTGAAAGACTAGAAAAAGCAAGATCTGAGCTAGTTAAGCGAAAACTTGTTAAAGATACATTCCCTATCCACAAAAAGATTTTTACTGATAAATCCATCGGTGTCCTTTTTGAGGGCGCGCAAGCACTGGGCCTTCATCCTTGGCTTGGCAAAAGACCTGATGTCACAAGTTCAGACACTTCTGTTTACGGGATTGTTTCGTCAACTGCTTTTTGGAAACCTGAAATGATTGAAGAAAAAATTGGTGTGTTTAAGGCCACCTATACTTCAGTTTCTGGTGCCCTTTTGACACCTACTAAGGTAGAAAATTCTTGGGCAAAGTGGATAAGGGAAGAGGCCTATGAGTATGGGACAACAACAGGAAGACCAAGAGACATCTTATATCTTGATATGCCACTTCTAAATTACAATTCGAAAATGTCTGGAATCAATAGTCTTGCTGCTACCCACCTTGATATAGCAAGAGATAATGAAGAAATATTGGTTTGCACTGATTATGTAAGAAGCGGAAAGATCGTTGATTATCAACCTGGCTTATGGCACCTGAAAGGGGTCAAGCCCAAGTACACCATTCTTGAGAGCTGGGATGGAAAGAAAGTTCAAAACGCTAAAACTAAAAGTGATTTACCAAAAGCATCACTTCAATTTATTAAGTATATTGAAAAACAAACTGGTTTCCTGATAAGTATTGTAACAACCGGCCCAAAGAGGGAAAACATAATCTACTTATAAATACTTGTCGGGGAGACAGGACTCGAACCTGCGACCTCACCGTCCCAAACGGCGCACTCTTCCAACTGAGCTACTCCCCGCTACCTGTGCCGCGGGTGGGACTCGAACCCACACGGTCCTATTGGACCACAAGATTTTAAGTCTTGCGCGTATACCAATTCCGCCACCACGGCTAGGAGCTTGTATATTTTACTATTAATGGGCCATTTTGAGCAATTAATCCTTAAATATTAGACCAAAAGTAAGTATACTGATTTTTAGATATGGTATATAACCACTTTGTCTATCTTCTTTATTGGTCTATTACTTCAATCGTGATTTATCTTGCAGGACTACTTTTCCCACAGGATGTGGTTTTAGGAAATTATCGTTTATTTGCGATTGATTCAGCCATCTACTCTGGTTTTTGGATAACTTTCATCGTCTGGACCTTACTTGATTTTGTGCAAGCCAGGGGAATAAACGTAAATAAGTTTCTTTTTAATATCATATTCTTCGTACCTGCAAATATCATTTCTATTTGGTTAGCTGCCAGATTTGCAGGTCTCATTGGCATGGGGCTTGTGAATTATCAATGGGCAGTCATTCTTGGAGTAACAATATATGTTTTTCAAAAGTTTGTCTCAGGAATATTGAAAATTGGCCCCTCCGGGCACAAAAAGAAGAAAGTAAGGAGGTGAATATATATGAAGAAACCCTTTAACTTTTTAGTTTACTGGCTATTAAGCTCGCTTATTCTGTATTTTGCTAATCTTTATTACCCAACAAAGTTTGTTCTTGGCAACCACATGCTTTCTCTCTCTTGGTCAGCCGTAATTGTTGGCGGACTTTGGACAGCCATTGTCTCAAACACAGAAAGCCTACTTAAATTTGTTGGTGTCACAACCAGCAATAATCCCATGATGTTTGTTTATTTCTGGGGAGCAAATATTGCATCCCTTTGGTTAATAGCTCGATTCTCATTAATACTTGGCTTTGGAGTCGTAAGTTTCACTTGGGTAGCAGCTCTTGCACTAGCTGCCAATATTATTCAGTATCTAGTCGGAAAGTTTATAACGAAATAAAAGCTAATGAATTACTCTGATTCTTTGCCGTGTGGTCTTGGTGTCTCTTTTTTGAATTTCATAAAATCTTCCTGATCTTCAAAAACTATACACCAGCCGGCTTGAGGATTACCGTGTAAACCATACCCCAAAAGCCACTCTTGAAAGATAGCCTTCAGCGTCAACCGCCTTATCAAGATCTTCTTCTCGAACCGCTATAACTTTTCCGTCTTCGTGTAGTTTACCTAAGTCAATTGTTTTCACAAGTGCCCTCGGGAGGAGTCGAACCCCCACACCTGGTTCCGAAGACCAGTGTTCTATCCATTAAACTACGAGGGCAATGTGCAAATTATACCTTAGACAGGCTATAATTTCAGCTATGACACATATGTCCAGCAAGGAATTGATCAAAATGCAGATAAAACGGATAGAAAAGGAGATGCGGGATACTCCTCTTCATAAAGGCACCGAACACCATCTTGGAAGGCTTAGAGCCAAGCTTTCAAAGTTAAAAGAAAAAGAACTCGAGTCTGATTCCAAAAAAGGTGGCGGTGGGGGAGGCTATGCTGTTAAAAAACAAGGTGACGCAACAGTAGTTCTGGTTGGGCCTCCTTCGGTAGGCAAATCTACCTTAATTAATAAGTTAACCAATGCCAAGTCTAAAGTGGCTCCATACGCTTTCACAACTGTAACTGTCGTACCCGGAATGATGGATTACAAAGACGCAAAAATCCAAATACTTGACGTGCCGGGGCTAATTGAAGGCGCTGAAAAAGGAAAAGGTCGCGGAAAAGAAGTCTTATCTGTTATTAGAGGATCAGATCTATTGATTATCATCTCAGACGTTAAAAATAAATCAGCCCATAAAACAATGACAAAAACCCTTGAGCAAAATGGTATTCGAATCAATCAAGAGAAACCAAAAATTAGCATTCGAAAAATGATCAAAGGTGGAATTCAGATTATTTCAAACATAGAGCAACCCTTTTCAGATGAAACTGTTAAAGAAATCTCTAAAGAATACAGAATTCCAAATGCCGAAGTCACCATTAAAGAGAAATTGTCTCTCGACCAGTTAATCGATTCTTTTTCAAAAAATCGTGTGTATGTCCAAGGCCTTTATGTTTTAAACAAGTCTGATCTTTCCAATCAATCAAATAAATCAAATTCAAAAACATTATTAATTAGCGCTGAAGAAGGAACCAATCTAGAAACACTCCAAAAACTTATTTGGAAAAAACTTGGATTGATAAGAGTTTATTTAGTCAGACCAGACGAAAAGCCTTCTAAGAATAACCCTATTATTATGAAAAAGGGACAAACCTTAACTCATTTAATGAAAACCATCGGAGAAGAGTTTGCAGAAGGTAAAGATGAGGCAAAAATATGGGGAACTGGTTCTAAATTTCCTGGTCAAACCGTTTCTTTATTAAAAAAGCTTCAAGACGGAATGCAAATAAGGTTTGTTTAAGCTCTGTTAGCCAGTTCCAAATTTAACTCGACCTCTTCTATCTAACAACTCTTCCATCATATCAAGAGCAACATCGAAGTTATTAAACACATCTGCATCGCTTAAGTTTGCTATGGCCAACTCAAGTTCTAGTATTCGTTTAGCGTTAGGGTCCCCATGCTCAGCATTAAACATAACGACTGCCCTCGTACGCTTTTTTAGTGCAATTGTTTCGTCACTTATCTTTAAACGCATAAGTGCACCCAGAGGGATTCGAACCCCCGGCCAATCGCTTAAGAGGCGACTGCTCTGCCGCTGAGCTATGGGTGCAGATAATGGTTGGTAATAGTGTGCCCCAGGAGGGAATCGAACCCCCATCACATCCTTAGAAGGGACGTGTTCTATCCGTTGAACTACTGGGGCGGATAGGATTATGTGAGCGGGAGACGGGATTCGAACCCGCGACCTTCTCGTTGGCAACGAGACACTCTACCAGCTGAGCTACCCCCGCGCGTTGTGCTGAGGAGGTGAATCGAACACCTATCTGACGCTCTTCAAGCGCCCGCCGTGACCAACTTGGCTACCTCAGCTTAAAAGAAATTATAACAGTTTGTGAACCCGACAGGGCTCGAACCTGTGACCTTTCGGATGTAAACCGAACGCTCTAGCCAACTGAGCTACGGGTTCAAAACAATCTAAATGAATCTATGTGCCGAGAAGAGGACTCGAACCTCCACGTCGCGAAGGACACTACGTCCTCAACGTAGCCTGTCTACCAGTTTCAGCATCTCGGCTAATATAGCATAATAGTGCCGAAGAGAGGACTCGAACCTCCACGTCCAATGGACACACGCTTCTGAAGCGTGCCTGTCTACCAGTTCCAGCACTTCGGCTTGAAATGTAAATGGACAGTATATTATATCAAAGAATAACACCAACTTGACACTTCTCACTGTCTTGTGGCATTCTGGCTATGAACACGTAAAAGTGTTTTGTATGGAAAAAAATGAATCCTCATTTTCTTTTTGGAAAAACATTGTTTTAGTTGTAGTTTTCTTTACAGTTACTCCTATCACTGTAATTGCCAGTTTGCTTTCATTATTTTCGATTGCAGACGTACACGCCACTGGAATAAGTGACGACCTACAGGTGGAAAATGTAATCAAAACCCCAAGCGCGGGCGCTAGAGTATATGCCTCGATTCCATCAATTTTTCCAACTGTTTCAGATGGAATTGAAACATCTGATGCAAGACCTCAGTTAATCAGGCAATATTTAACTTTTTATAATTCGCCTCTTGAACCACACGCCGAATATATCGTCGAAGTAGCTGATAAATATGGCCTGGATTTCAGGCTCATTACGGCTATTGCTCAACAAGAGTCAAATCTTTGCAAGGTCATACCGCCAAATACATTTAATTGCTGGGGATGGGGAATTCACAGTGAGGGCACACTTGGCTTTGAATCATATGAGCAAGGCATAGAAACTGTTTCAATGGGCATAAAAACTGAATATATTGACAAGGGCTATATTGGCATAGAAGACATCATGGGCAAATACACTCCTCTTTCTAAGGGTTCTTGGGCTTTCGGAGTCAACCAATTTATGGGTCAAATGGAGTAGAGTAGTTTGTAATTTGCAAGCTCTCCTTTTACACTATACACTAATCATTTTATGGCAGCCGCATACGATAAATATGACTATCCGTCATACTGGATAGGCAGAGATTATGAGCACGAATCCGAAAGTGTGGCCATTAAAAAACTATTGGAAAAAGTACCGGTTGCTCGAACAACTCTCGAGATTGGAGCAGGTTTTGGCAGATTAACTCCTATTTACTCCTATAGGGCAAAGAAAATGATCCTTACCGATCCTTCAGCGAGACTCCTTAAAATAGCCAGGGATGCAATTGACTTCAAAAACGTAAGTTTCATTCAAACCGGCTATGAAAAAATCAACGAGAAGGTAAGATCAGGCACGATTGACCTTGTCTTTATGATTCGAGTTATCCATCACGTTACAGATTACAAGGCTTGTTTAACTAATATATCAAGGCTACTTAAATCAAATGGGTTTATGATTCTAGAATTTCCAAACAGAGTCCACTTTAAATCAAACCTAAAAGAGATATTGAAAGGTAATTTTACCTATCCTTACGAAATTTTCCCCAAGGATATTAGTAAGAAAAGTAGAAAGAAAAAGATCCCTTTTATTAACTATCATCCCGACGATATTATCAAAACCATTGAAGAATCAGGGTTCGAGGTAGTAGAAAAGCGCTCAGTTTCAAACTTTAGATCACTTTTTCTGAAAAAGATTTTTCCAACACCAGCTCTTGTTTGGTTAGAAGACATATTGCAAAAACCACTGGCAAACATTAACTTTGGACCCTCAATCTTCTTGCTGGTTCAGAAAAAAGGATAACAACTTCACAAATCATTAGTCCCTTTTAAGTTAAGAATTGGAATTATGAAGTAAGGCTTGACAGACCTATAGTCTTTTGCTATATTACACCCAGGTTCCGAGGCGAATAGGCTTTTGCCTACAAGCGTTGGGATTTTTCAGATTACCCCGGTGTTAAAACCGGGGTTTTCGCTTTCTATAGAGATCATATGAAAAAGTTAACCATCATTTCAATAGCCATTTTTCTATTAGCTTTCAAGCCAAACACCGCGTTGGCTGACTATTTTGTGGCTGATAGCTCTGCGCAGTTAGTCCAAAATCAAGTAGCTAAAGAGCCTGATTTTAGGACAATTCAGCTTGAAAAAACCCTTGAAGGGTATGGTTCACCTATTTCTGAATATGCCAAAGTTTTTGTTAAATATTCAGACGAGTATGAACTTGATTGGCGATTTGTAGCCTCAATTAGTGGAGTTGAGTCTACTTTTGGTAAAAGAATTCCGTTTAATTCATACAACGCTTATGGCTGGGCCAATGGAGAATATAGCTTTCAAAGCTGGGAAGAGTCTATTGGAGTTGTCAGTAAAGCTCTTGGTGAGAAATATATTGGAAGGGGAGCTATTGCTATTAATCAAATAGCAAGAATTTATGCACCACCTTCTTCAACTTGGGCAAATAATGTTAGGTTTTTTATGCGCAAAATCAATCCTTTACCTGTAACATTTACGATTTAAGCGTAAATTGGCTATAATTAAATGCAAGCCGGGGTGGCGGAACTGGCAGACGCGCAGGATTTAGGATCCTGTGTCCCTCGGGACGTGGAGGTTCGACTCCTCTCCTCGGCACTGTGCTTAGATTTTTATATGTTAGTATCTTGAAACCTCTGTTGTTTCTTCTTGACGCAGAAGCGGTTCATAATGTCTTTATAAACTTTGGTAGCTTTCTGGGGGAAAGTGAAGTCACCAAAAACATTACTTCAACTCTTTTTAACTACAAGAACAAAAAACTAAATCAAAATATCTCGGGTATGAAATTTGATAATCCGATTGGACTGGCTGCAGGCTTTGACTATGAGGCCAGCTTAACCCAAATATTACCTTCGGTAGGTTTTGGGTTCCAGGCTGTAGGCACAGTTACTAATATGGAATATGAAGGGAACACCCCACCAAGAATGGCTAGATTGCCCAAGTCAAAAGCCTTACTTGTTAATAAGGGCTTTAAAAGCTCGGGTGCTAACAATATAACCAAGAGACTAGGGAATTTGAAATTTGAGTATCCTGTTGGCGTGAGTATTGGGAGAACAAATTCGCTGAAGTTAAAAACCCAAAAGCAAAGCATCGAAGACATTATTTCTGCTTTTAAGTTATTTGAGAAAAGGAAAATCAAAAACGCTTATTATGAACTAAATATTAGCTGTCCTAACTTAAAGGGAAATATTTCATTTTATCCTCCAAAAAACCTTAAAGAACTCCTAGTGGAGTTTGATAAGTTAAAACTTAAAAGACCGGTATATGTAAAGATGCCAATAACGGAATCGGACAAGGAAACATTGGCAATGTTAAAGACAATTTCCAAACATTCCCCGGTGGGTGTGATCTTCGGAAACCTTCGAAAAAATAGAAAAGGTTCTATGTTTGATAAAAACGAGATTAAAAAAACTACTAAGGGAAACTTCGGAGGGAGGCCTAATTACAAAAGATCTAACGAGCTTATTGATCTAACTTACAAACACTTTAAGGGTCGCTTTATTATCGTGGGTTGTGGAGGAGTATTTAGCGCTACTGATGCCTATGAGAAGATTAAAAGAGGAGCTTCCTTGATTCAATTAATAAGCGGTATGGTATACGAGGGGCCTCAGTTAATTAGTGAAATCAATAAAGGTTTAGTTGAACTTCTCAAAAACGACGGTTACAATAAAATTAGTCAAGCAGTTGGTGCTTATCATAAATAGTTAGATGACTCATGAACCTGTCCATCTTCACAAAAACAAATTAAATAGAGATCATAATATTCTACTCTTATTAATTCCCATTATTGTTTTTGCTCTTACTTTGGTATTCTTGTTTTCAAGGCAATCTGTGAATACTGTAGCCGACACATCCGAACCAAGCGTATTGGGAGAAACAAGCAAATAAAAATATGAAAAAGATGCTTATGTCACTAGCCGGAACTGCAGCTGTTATTGTTGTTTTAGGAGTTCTTAGTCAAGGAAAACTAAATACTACTGAGTACGACGGTGAAATTACTCTTGATGAAACAAAGTTTAATCTGGAAATTGCTGATACTGAAGAGGAAAGAAGAACTGGACTTTCTAATCGAGAAAAATTAGACAAAGACGTTGGGATTCTTTTTGTTTTTGAAACCGAAAACATTCAACCAGGATTCTGGATGAAAGATATGAAAATCCCTATAGATATAGTATGGATAAATGATGAGAAGATAGTAGGAATAGAAAAAGACCTTCAACCCGTTAAAGAAGACGTACCCGATAATGAACTTACACTTTATAAACCAGATCAACCAATAGATTATGTTTTAGAAATTAACGGAGGACTTACAGAGGAGCATGAAATTGAGGTAGGGGATTCGGTGAACTTAGAAATATAGTACTTTTGTGGAGAGCTAAGAGTGTTAATTAACTCCCCACATTTTTGTTTTCCTTTATTTAGTTGTTTTTAGTTATTATTACCGTCCGCGATCGCGTCCTTCTACTTTGAGCGTTGGACTAACCGCTTCACGTAAACCCAGGCCAGCCAGAATAGTAGCCGTTAATATCATAGCTACTGCCAGGTCAATAAACGCAATCACGACCAAAATAACAAGAACAAAAGCCACCCTTTTGTCGAATCCGTAGTTAAAACGTTTGCCATCTCTTGGTGACATTACTTCTTCTCCCTTACTAATAATCGTTTTCGATAAGCAAGTTTTAATAAAATGTTTATCACTCTTAATACTTGTTAATCATCAATCGAACCATCTTCTCTACTTTCTGGCGGAATAACTAAAAGCTTGTATGCAGTTGCTAGTACAACAACTATTCCTACCGTTGCACCACATACGCCTGCTACATAATTGCCTAAAACCGCCGTAACAAGAAAGGGAATCAGAATCTTCCACAACTCTTGTTTATTGTCGTTTCGAGTCATCTGGTCAGAGTTTTTGACGCGGGTGGATCCCACATCCAAATAACAATAGCGCATAAGATGGGCACCAAGACTCCCAGCAATTGGCCAGCAATAAGCCAAGTAGTCCCCACAAGCACTCCTAATAGCATCGCAATAAACAGTGTTAGCAAGACTGCTGCCAGTTCTGCGACACCAAACAGAAACACGACTAGGATTCCCACCACTATTCCCCCAAGAGCACTTGTAAGCACGCTCCAATTCCCGAAGCCGCCAAGTTCAAATAACCCCCAACCGACAGCGGCGCATATGATCCATAGAAATATCTTAAATCTGGTTGACATGTTTTTTTGATCCTCTCTTTCTTATTCTTGTTAATAAAAAATTAAATTTCATCTAAACGCCCACCAAACCAGTATAGGAAGGCGCAAAATAGCACTACAACAGCCACGGGAATCGCTGTCCAAGGCCATTGACTAATTACCCAGATAACAAATGCTAATATTCCAACTAGGGCAAATATGAGTAATGCTTTCCTGTCTTTCTTGCTTCCTCTCATTTCCATATCTCATCCTCCAAGGATAATATGATTTGATTTATAAATTTGTAAGGTTCTACGTTACTGAGAACATATCCCAGAGTAATGTGACCTGGATTATACAACAAAACGACTATTTCTGGCGTTTTTTACTGTAATCAGTATCAAATACAAGATTAGTTGAAAATATGAAATTAAAATAGGAGACCGAAAAATGGTATTAAAGTAAACTTCATGTAGAGAGCTTCGGAGCTAAAGCTCTCTACACATTTTTAATTTGTTTTCTAATTTAATTTAATGACCTCCGTCTTCGTCAAAGTCGACATTGTCGGGTGGATCGGGTAGTACATTGTAAAGCACTATCAGAGCCACAATAAACCCCACCATTGCTCCACCACCGTTGCCTATCCAATACCCCAATACTGTCAAGGCGATCACCAAGACAATGGCCAATATTGCCAGTAGGATATTTTTACCATCGGTGTGATTTCCGTATCTTTTTAAATGAGCCATTAAAATCTCATCTACATTGGATGGTTATACTGATTGCCGTTTGAGTCCAGGGGTAAGTGGTAAATAATGATTGCGAGCGCAATTAAAACCACAGATAACATTCCCATTACTGGACCCGTCGATGGATTGTTTAAACCTATATTTATTCCACCCACAGAACAAACCAGCATAATAATGGCAGACAACAAGAGGGAGTGTTCAAGAACAAAAAAGAACACTATTACCGCAATTCCCACAACAGCACCAATAATGCCTCCTGTGATAGCTGCACCAAACTTTTCCACGCCTCCCAACTCATACAGACCCCAAGCAGAAAATGCCCCTATAACGATCAAAGCAATCGCTTTTTTAAACATGAGCTTCCTCCGTCACAAACTAAATTGATAAGGTACTACAAAGTTCTTGGGTTACCCCAGAATAATGTGGTCCGATTATACTATAAAATTATCTCTTCCAGCTCTTTTACCCCGCCAAAAGCGATTCTGTCATGAACAGAGCTACCTGTATTGGCCATTCTGCCAGAATGGATGACAAATCCTCCCCAATGTTCATTTATCTCATCAACCGCTTTAGTTAATTGAAGTTTCTTGGGAATATCTGAAAAAAGTTCCATTTGAATCGAGTCAAGTTTTGTTAAGTTAAAACAACTTATAAACAGAGTATGAACAGGTTGTTTAGAAGGAGAGAGTGTAAGAAGGTAATAGGCTTTCCTGTAAAAATCTCTTGAATCAAATAATATTTTCTCAGTTTTTACCCCCTTGTGCCAAGACCCTCCTCCTTTATAAGTTAAGCTCAAGTGTACTCCCTGAGAGACAAAACCAGCTCTTCTTAACCTAAAACACATTTTCTCGGTTAACTTAGCTAGGATAGGGGAAAGCTCTTCAGGAGTTCTAAGTTTCTCTGGAATAGCGTAAGAGTTACCATAACTGCGCCTACTGTTTTCAAAATCATCAACTTCCCAGCCCCGAAGTCTCATATACCAATAGTAGGAAAGAACTGATCGAAAAGCGGCCCTCAAAGTCAGTAGATCAGCTTTATAGAAGTCAACGATATTTCTGATACCGACACTAGAGAGCCTGATTGCGTTTCGAATATTAATACCACTCAAGTCTGTTAATTTAAGAGTCCGATAAACATTTAGAAAATTCTTGTGATTTATTTCATCTAGTCCATCAGGTTTTCTAATATTTGATGCTAGCTTGGCTAGACTTCTATTGGTTGATATTCCAATCGAAACTGTAATCCATTCACCAATCTCCATCTTTATTCTTTTCTTTATTTCCCCACCAATCTCATGCATAGTCATTTTCTCAAGGACTGGAAATCCTTCCATGTTGAGAACAAATTCATCAATTGATTTTGGATAAAAATCATTAGTATAAAAGCCTAGTATTTTTCGTAAGGCAAGATGAACATTTCGATATTTATTAGGATCAGAATCCTTAATTAAAAGCTGGGGACATAGTTTCTTGCCTTCACTAACTCTCATTCCAGTCTTTATTCCATACGTCTTGGCCTCAATGGAAGGAGCCAAAATACAACCGCCGGGGGAGTTATAAGCAGCAATAGCAATTGGTTTTCCCCGTAAAAATGGATTGGCTTGTTGTTCAATGGTCGCAAAACAAGAATTCAAGTCAATGTGGATGATGGTTGAAGGAGAAGGATTGAAGTTTATATCACTCCTATTGACATGCATTTTCAGTTGACCAATCCATCACTAATTTCTTCCAATTTCCAATGAAGTGTTTCTGTGTTTAAAACTAATCTAAAAAACATACTATTACTGACAACAGAGAAAACATGGAAAAGAGTTCTGCCTTCACGAAACTTATGATGAAGCCCAACCTTCTTAACGGCATGGAGTCTACCATTCCAAACCAGGGCCTTTGGCTTAATAGATCTTTTTTCCGAGTCAAAAGTAAAACTTACTGAGACTGGTTCTGAGAGTTTTTGTATCATAATTCCCTAATTTAACCCAAATGTTTATACTTAATTTATATACCCTAAACAAACCCGAATCAAGAGGACAAAATAGATAAAACAGGATCACTTGCATAAACTTCTCAAAACCAAATACAATTAGTACATGAGCAAGCTAGCCCCCTTAACAAAACGCGATCTTCCTAAACCTCTTTCTCTCAAGAAACTTATTGGCCCCAGTTTTATTCTGGTTGGCTTAGGTCTTGGTAGTGGGGAATTAATTCTTTGGCCCTTTTTGGCCTCTAAATATGGCCTTGGTATTATGTGGGGGGCGCTTCTTGGTATTACTTTTCAATTCTTCATCAATATGGAGATTGAACGATATGCACTGGTTACCGGAGAATCTGTTTTTGTGGGACTCGCCCGTAAACTTAAAAACATTGCCCCTGTATGGTTTATTCTCTCAACTCTACTTCCCTGGATGTGGCCCGGAATTATTGCGTCTTGTGCCACTATTATTTCAAGTCTTACAGGATTTACTAATACCACACTACTTTCTATTGGATTACTTCTATTAATAGGAGTTATTCTTACTCTGGGGCCTGTTATTTACAAAACTCAAGAGGTGTTTCAGCGAACCCTTATATTAGTAGGTGTACCATTCATATTTGTTTTGACTTTAATTCTAACTAAAGGACCCGACTGGGTTAGTCTTGGACAGGGACTCATTGGAAAAGGCGATGGATTTTGGTTCCTACCAGCAGGGATTAGTTTAGCCACTTTCATTGGAGCTTTTGCATATGCAGGAGCTGGAGGCAATCTGAATCTTGCTCAATCTTTCTACATTAAGGAAAAAGGATATGGTATGGGTAAATTCTCAGGAAGAATAACAAGCATCCTAACTGGCAAAAAAGAAAAAATCACCTTAGAGGGAAGTACTTTTGAGCCAACAAAGAAAAACCTAGGCCGTTTCAAAGTATGGTGGAGGAGGATAAACATCGAACACGCTGTTTTATTCTGGGGAACTGGTGCTTTTACAATGATTATCTTGTCACTTCTTGCTTACACCACTGTCTTTGGAAAGAGTACTGGTGAAGGAATTCACTTTATCATCAACGAAGCCATCACCATTTCACACAGCACCCTACCTTTCCTTGGAACTGCATTTTTAATTGTCGCTGCGACCATGCTCTTTTCTACCCAATTTTCTGTTTTTGATGCCACAAGTAGAATTATGAGTGAAAACTTGGTCATCCTTTCACCAAAAAAGTTTAAGATAGAAAGATTACCGAAATTCTATTATTTCTTCCTTTGGGCCCAAATAGCCGCCGGAATCATCATTTTTTCCTTAGGGTTAACTAGACCCTTAACTCTTCTTATTATTGGAGCGGTTCTTAACGCTGTTGCCATGTTTGTTTATTCAGGGCTTGTTTTGTGGCTCAATACAAGTAGCCTAGATAAAACACTAAGACCAAAGCTAATTCGAAAGCTGGCTGTCCTGTCAGCCTTCCTCTTCTATGGTATTTTCTCCCTCATCACCATTATTCAAAACTTTCCTAAGTAGCTTATATTTTTGACTTTTAGCCTCATATTTATTACACTTCGAGAGTTCTTGCTCTTTAACTTGTTGTGAAAAAACTCCTTGAAAATAGAGGTTGGAAACATTACAACAATCATTGCTGTAACAAACCAACCTTTATTTATGACATACCAAGGAGCATTTAATGAACAGAGATATCCTATTTCAGGGAGTAATAGAAGCCATGTTAGCTAAGGCAAATGACCTTAGTATTGAAAATGGCGTGGCAGTAATCTTGACGCAAGACACGGAGACTGGTCAATATCACATGCTGGCGCAGCCTGTCGGTTCAATTGAAGGTGCACCAATCCCGGATAAGGGATTTGAAGCTGGACTAAACTACCTCGGTGGTGCTTTGATGAAATTCGCATTTTCAGCTGCAACCAATGTCAACAGTGGCAAAGTTGTTGAAGGTAGAGACATCAAGTGGGGTGAAACTGAATTTGGCGGATGCATAATCTGTTTTGGCACTGTTGAAAATTTAGTCTTTTTCTTCTCCTTTAGCGGAGGAACTGTCCCTCAAGATGTTGAAATTGCCCTTGCAGGTGAAATCGCATTGAGCAGACTCGTCTGATTCCTCTCACAACAAAAAGAACAAGAATATTAGCCGGGAGCGATCCGAAATCGAGCCCGGCTTTATTCATTTTTGGTATCATTACTATAGTGAAAAAAACTATTTACTATTTATTAACTGCTTTAGCGTTCTTTCTTGTTGGTTGGTTTTTGAAAGGATATCTAGATCAATTAAATGATCCGAATAGTGTTATCACGCCAATTATTAACTTCAAACCCCTTGAAAAATATTCAATTAAAAGTCTGACAGATACAGACGTTGAACCCGGTACTATTAAAAGGGGAGAGGTTATAAGCGAATTAGACAATCACACTTCATATAATTTTGAATTTGAGTTTTCTCCTGATCTTTCTGGCAAGAGATTAAAAACCACAACTGGCCAAATTAATTTACCCGATAAAAAAGGAAGACACCCAATTGTTTTAATGATTAGGGGCTATGTAGATCAAGAAATCTACTTTACAGGCTTAGGCACTAGAAAGGCTGCATCAGTATTTGCGGATAACGGATATATCACAGTGGCACCTGATTTCTTGGGCTACGGGGAGTCTAGTGGACAAAGTACTGATATTCTTGAATCTCGTTTCCAAACATACACCACTGTTCTTTCTTTACTTGAATCACTAAATCAAATAAAGGAATGGAACAAAAAGGACATACTTATCTGGGCCCACTCTAATGGGGGACAAATAGCGGTTACTTTACTTGAAATGACAGGAGAGGATTACCCAACCACTCTATGGGCGCCTGTAACTAAACCTTTCCCCTACTCGATTCTTTACTACACTGATGAATTGGAAGACGAAGGCAAATACTTACGTCGTGAACTGGCGAAATTTGAAAATAAATACAGTGCTTCAGAATTCTCTTTAACTAACTACTTAGATCAAATAAAAGCACCTATTCAAATTCACCAAGGAACAGGGGACGAAGCCGTGCCCTTTAAATGGAATTCTGAGTTTTCAGACACTCTTGATGACAAGGACATAGATATTACTTATTTCCAATATCCAGGAGCTAACCACAACCTAGTTCCGTCTTGGGATACAGTAGTTCAACGTGATCTTAATTTTCTTAACCGACATCTTCCTTGACAAATATCCTTGATATAGGTCAATATTTAAGTATGGTTTGCGAAGGAAGTAAGACCAGTGATTAAATGAAATTAATATTGAAACTAGCTGTAAATGTTTTTGCTCTTCTTATTGTTGATTATTTATTGCCTGGATTCACTCTTACTGGATATCAGGCCGCTATTGTGACAGCCGTTGTTATTGGAGTAGTTAATACCTTTTTAAGACCAATCTTGCAATTATTGGCTCTTCCTATTTCCCTTTTTACCTTTGGAATCGCAGCTTTCCTAATTAATGTCGCTCTTTTGTGGGGAGTGGCCTACTTTGTACCTGGCTTTAATATTGACACTTTCTCAACTGCAATTATTGGCTCGATTATACTCTCTCTTGTCTCCTGGTTTCTTAATAGACTCTCAAAATAGGCATAATTTCTCTCCTACCTGATATAATCCTTGTATGGCAAAAACTTATATTAAGAAAAAGTCTGACAAAGCAGGGCCAAATGCTGCAGGTCCCAAATACCGAACACCAAGTGGCTTTATCGGGAGTAAGTTTAGTGGCAAACAGGGTAGCAAAGCGGGATTTAAACCAAAAGCTTTCAAACAAACCCAACACAGAGGTTAATTTTTAATTTAGGAGAAAATCTATTATAATACGATTAGCCAGGATTTACCCTGGCGTTTATTATGGCAAGTAAAGCAAAAACTACTAAAAAGACTACTATTTCATCTAGTGTTGCCAAACACGATGACGGTACTATTCAAATTACTTTTACCATTCCATTTGACACGCTTTCTAAGGCTCGTGACAAAGCTGTAGAAACAATTGGTAAAGAAATTGAAGTTCCAGGCTTCAGGAAAGGCAAAGCCCCTCTTGATGAAGTGAAAGAGCGAATTCCTCAAAACACTTTAATTGAACAAACTCTAAGAGATATATTGCCTAACGAACTTGCAATCGTTTTTGCAAAAGAAAAAATTAGACCAGCCATCTATCCAAAGTTGGAACTTATTAAGTCTGAAGAAAAAAAGCCTTGGGAAGTAAGAGCCACCACCTGTGAATTGCCAGTTATTGATCTAGGAGATTACAAGAAAAATGTGGTTGGAGCCGCTAAAGCCAGTGCCATTTGGACACCTGAAAAGGGGGATAAATCCAAAAAGCCTGAGAAAACAGAACTCTCAAAAGCTGAAAAGGAACAAAAAGTGCTCGAGGGCCTAGTAAAAGAAGTAAAAGTAAAAATCCCTAAGCTCTTAATCGATGAAGAAGTAAACAACAAACTTTCAAATTTGCTGTCAAGAATTGAAAAATTAGGCCTTAAGCTGGAAAGTTACTTAGCTTCAATAGGGAAAACCCCAGACTCTATAAGAGGAGATTACGAAAAACAAGCTAAGGATTCCCTTATTATTGACATGTCTCTATTAGAAATTGCCAATAAGGAAAAAGTTTCTGTTTCTGAAACTGAAGTAAAAGAGGCTTTGGAATCAGCAAAGGCTGATCCAAATTTTAAAGAAGGTGACTTGGAAGAGCAAAGATCAGTTATTAAATCCATACTTACACGAAGAGCTGCTCTTGATAAGCTTGTGGCGCTAATGTAAAATCTAGCCACGATTTTATCCTCCTTAATAATTTATGACTAACAACACTAAAAAGAACAAAAATAAAAACATAAGACATAAAAGCGTTCTTGAATCTTTAAAAGATATTGGTGGATCAACCAATAAATCCCTTAAAAAAGATCTGTTATCTGGAGCTTCAAATGAATTTGTTAATCAACTTTTTGGTAGAGCTCCTAAAAAATATTCAGGGGACATTGAACCTGGTAGTAATGTCGAAATGAAAGACATTTATTCAGGACAATATCAAGAAAACCAAAAGCTTAAAAAGCAAGTACATTTTGAGAGAACTCTACGCCAAGAAGAAGAGAAGAGAAATGTAGAAAAATCAAATGAACTTAGAGTTCAACTTCAAGCCCTTATCCAGGAAGTTCAGGCTTTAGCCCAAACCACCCAAGGACTAGCTCAAGAAACAAAAGTGGCTGCCATGCAAGCCCCCATTGAACCAGGCGTCTATCACTTAATCTTTTTTGAAAAGTTACTAGAATTTCTGAAGTCCTTCCGACAACAAATTGAAGATGCTTCACTTTGGCTTAATTCAACAAATAAAAGAGCCGCCAAGAAAAACTACTGGGCAAAGTACAAGAAACATGGAAGCAAATTCCTCCTTTCCGCAGACCACTATCTTACTCGCTCAGCAGGTTAAGTTTTGATATAATTACTCCTGTTAATCTGAACCCGTAGCTCAGTTGGCTAGAGCGCTTCATTGACATTGAAGAGGTCACAGGTTCAAGTCCTGTCGGGTTCACCAAGTTCAGGGCTCGTGGCGCAGTTGGTAGCGCGCTTCAATGGCATTGAAGAGGTCAGGGGTTCGATCCCCCTCGAGTCCACCAACAACTTCACACAAACCCTGTTGTTTGATACTATTCCCTGATGAAACGAAAAAAGGCCTTAGTTTGCGGAGCAGGTGGATTCATTGGCACCCACCTTGTTCGTCAGCTTAAAAGTGAAGGATATATTGTCCGCGGGGTTGATTTAAAAAAACCTACATATAGTAAGTCTGAGGCTGATGAATTTATGCTTCTTGATTTAAGAGTTCGGAAAAATTGTGCTAAAGCCTTGAAAATTCATGGTGGTTTTGACGAAGTCTATCAATTAGCAGCTGACCGTGGAGGAGCAGGCTACATGACTCCCTTTGCTGCCGAAATGATGGTTAATAATGTCCTTATTAATGTCTACATGATCACCGAAGCCGTGAGTTTAAAGAAAAAGCCAAAATACTTCTATTCTTCAAGTGTCTGTGTCTATCCAGATATGCCAGTAGGAGCCAAAGTGATTAACGAATCCCAAGCCTATCCAGCCTTGCCTGAAAATGAATATGGTTGGGAAAAACTGTATTCCGAAAGAATGCTTCAAGAATACAGCCGCAGGTACAAAATGCCTATTAGAATCGCTAGATTCCACACCACTTTTGGACCAGAAGCCAACTGGGAAGGTGGCCGAGAAAAGGCTGCAGACGCCCTTAGCCGTAAGGTAGCTATGGTTAAAGAAGGTGGCAGTATCGAAGTCTGGGGGAGTGGAAAATCAGTAAGATCTTTTGCCTATATTACTGATTTAATTGATAGTATCAGAAGGCTAATGAAGTCAAAAATAGATACTCCAGTTAATGTTGGCAGTGAAGAGTATGTAACCGTAGACAAGTTGGCTGACATCATTATTGAAGTCTCTGGTAAAAAGGGGATTAAGAAAAAACACGTCAAGGGAGCTGAGGGAGTAAAGGCCAGAAACTTTAGCACAAAGTTAATTCGATCAACCGGCTGGCGCCAAAAACACTTTCTAAAGGATGGTATAAAGGTTCACTATCCATGGGTAGAAAAACAAGTTATCAAAAAGTACGGCGATAAAAAAGTTTCCCTAGCCAAATAGTAGATAATTGCATTTAAGCTTCAACTTCTACTATTATTAATTAATGAAAGCTTCTCTTGAAAAAGACACCAAACGAAAAATGTTTCTTCGAGGGCTCATTGCTGGGATTGGCTGGGCTTTTGGAGTAACTATTGGTTTTGCTATTATATCTGCGCTTCTAGTCACCGTTTTTAGTTCACTTGGCGGCCTACCTTTAATTGGAGACTGGGTAGCCTCAGTGGTTGAATCAACCCAAGAATCTCTCCTTAAAAGAACCCCTCTTTTGCCTCATTAAACTTGAATTGCCCTCATTTATAACCTATAATTTCCACTGCAAGATTTACAAACTATTTTTTTTGGAGGTTCGCGTATGTGTATACCGTTTGCAATTACCGTCAGGGGAATGCAGCTAAAAGCAGAAATGTTCGCGCAGATTGACGCCCTGCTCATTCAATCTGGCATGGATCCAAAGGAACACACCATGTTGTCGGTTGATGTTAACACTGACCCCTTTCTTGTCTACACCAGGAAAGAAGATGGGACTTTTGACATAAAAAATCCCAGCAGGGGAAAGGCGATTGTTCTTCCGGCATTTGGCGCAGTACAAAAGAAAGAAAAAGCAAATATACTGCTTGAGACTGCATCGAAAAAATGGCCAGGGATAGCATTCAGCATGCGGACGTCTGACCCAGAAGAGCCTGTTCTCATGCACTTTTGTTTGCCGTAAACTGAAAAATAATAAATAGATCGTCTTGCCGGAAGGCCACAAAGCACCGTGGCCTTCCATGCAAACCAACTTGACTTAGCCTCATATTAACTTCATAATTTAATTACTTGAGGCGATATCACTTGTAAGTAAAGGTTTAAGGAGACTGATACAAGAGAAGAAAAGTCATCGGCTGAGAACTTTTTTACAAAGACCTTAATCGAATAGCCACGCAAGAAGCTGAAAGTCGATTTGTTACCGAAAGTAACTACAAGTGGTTCGGTTTACTCCGAACAATAGAAGTGGAACCGCGGTAATCGTAATTGCAAGTCATTATTGCCGTCTTCGAAAGTCTAGGAATGTGTCCTGGACTGCCGAGGGCGGCATTTTTTTAAGGTATACTAAATATATGAGTAAACTGAGTGAAAAGGACAAGAAATTATTTGCCATGCGACACAGCGCTGAGCATGTATTGACTCAGGCAATGATCAATCTTTACCCCAAGCTTAAGATGGCTATGGGGCCAGCTACTGATGATGGGTTTTACTTCGATTTTGACAATAAAGACAAAATCGCAGAAAGTGATTTTCCCAAAATTGAAGCCGAGATGAGAAAAATCATTGACCTTAACCTCCCTATAAAACGAGAAGTGGTTAACGTTAAAAAAGCGAGAGGGTTATTTAAAGGAAACGAATACAAAGAAGAGTGGATTGATGAAATAGAAGAAAGCAAGAAAAAAGCTGTTCTATATTGGACAGGGGACAAATTTGTCGATCTTTGTTCTGGCCCTCATATCAACTCAACTGGTGATATAAAAGCATTTAAACTTCTCTCCGTTGCTGGTGCTTACTGGCGGGGAACCGAGAAAAATAAAATGCTCACTCGAATATATGGTACCGCTTTTCAATCCAAAAAAGAACTCGAGGAGTACTTGAAAAACTTGGAAGAAGCCAAGAAAAGAGACCATCGAAAGATTGGTAAAGAGCTTGAGCTTTTTATGTTCTCAGACAAAGTAGGCCCGGGACTTCCTTTATGGCTACCTCAAGGCACCATCATTAAGGATGAGTTAGAAAAATTTGGCAAAGAAACAGAAACCAAGAATGGTTACCAAAGAGTTTCCACGCCACACTTGGCCAAAGAAATTCTTTATAAAACATCAGGTCACCTTCCGTATTATGCTGACGATATGTACCCTCCAATGGAGTATGAGGGTGAAAACTACTATGTTAAACCGATGAATTGTCCCCACATGCATATGATTTACAATTTCAGAACAAGATCTTATAAAGAACTACCTATTCGATATGCGGAATTTGGAACCGTTTACCGCCATGAAGACAGTGGAACTCTAATGGGGATAATGAGAGTAAGGGGTCACACAACAAACGACGCTCATATATATTGTACCGAGAAGCAAGCTCTAGAGGAACTTGTCGGGGTTCTTAATCTACATAGCTACTATTATAAAATCTTAGGAATAAAAGAATTCCATGTTGAACTATCACTCCCTGATTTTGATAAAAAGGGAGAAAAGTACTTTGACAACCCTCAAGCCTGGAAAAAATCAACCGAACTATTAAGAAGTGCGGCTAAAAAAGCTGGAATTGAAACGGTTGAGAAAAAAGGGACAGCTGCCTTTTACGGTCCTAAATTTGATTTCATTGTCAAAAGTGCCATTGGCCGGTCATTTGGAACTTCAACAAATCAACTAGACTTTGGCTCTGGTAAGCGCTTTAAGCTTGAGTATGTAGATAAAAGTGGCGATAAGAAAATAATTCCATATATCATTCACCGAGCCCCGCTTGGTTCTCATGAGAGATTCATAGGGTTTCTGATTGAACATTTTGGTGGAGAATTTCCTGTCTGGCTATCACCCGTTCAGGCTAAAATACTTCCGGTATCTAAAAAGCACCTAAAATATGCCGACTCGGTCAAGGTTGAACTTGAAAAAGCTGGGGTAAGAGTTGAACTTGATAGCCGAGACGAAACACTTGGTGGCAAAATCCGTGATGCCCAGCTCGCTAAAGTACCCTTTATGTTGATTGTCGGAGACAGGGAAAAGGTGGCTAAAAAGGTGGCCATTCGACTGCGTAATGGTAAGGATCTTGGTCAACAAAGCCTCTCTAGGTTTATTGAAACAATTACCCTTAATATTGACTCAAAATCGCTAACTCTCTAGAAAAGCTTGTTTGAACCTCCTGACTCATGTTAAAATCCAAGCATAAAGTATTAAAACTGCTTTGAGTAAGACTAAAATTTATTGGCGAGTAAATCAGGGAATCCACGCACCTAAGGTGCGTGTTATTGATGAAAAGGGGAAACAGGTTGGAGTATTGAGCGTTCCCGAAGCACTTAAAAAAGCAAAAAAAGCTGAGCTAGATCTTGTTGAAATTGCACCCAAAGCCAAGCCGCCTGTCACAAAAATCATTGATTTTGGGAAATTCAAGTATCAAGAAGAGAAAAGACTCAAAAAAGCTAAAATAAGAGCCAAAGCCGCCGAGGTTAAAGAAATTAGGTTTTCTCCTTTTATAGGAGAGGCTGATTACAATACTCGACTAGAAAGAGTAAACGAATTCTTGGGTGATGGCGATAAAGCTCGTTTAGTTGTTAAGTTTAAAGGGAGACAAATGGGGAGTAAGCAATTCGGCTACAACCTATTAAAACGAGTATTAGAAGAAGTTAAAACTGAAGTTAACATAGACATGGAACCTAAGTTCCTAGGAAGACATTTGGTCATGGTGATTTCACCAATGAGTAAAAATAAAACAAAAAATGAAAACAAAACCAAAATTAAAAACAAGAAAAAGCCTGACAAGAAGGCTTAAGATTACAAAGACTGGAAAAGTAATTCGAAGACGCGCATTCAGGCGCCATCTTAATGTGAAAAAATCCGCTAAAAGAAAGCGAAGACTCAAAAGAACTACACAAATTACTGGTAAAAGAGCCGTAAAGATAAAAAAAGCCCTGGGTGTAAAAAGAACTAAAAAATATGCCAAGAACTAAATCAATATCAGCAAGACGTCATCGTAAAGTTATAAAGGAAGCACGTGGCTTCAAGCATTCTGCAAAAACTCGAGTTAAAGGAGCCAAAGAAGCCCTGCTTCATGCTGGTCAGTACGCATACCATGGCAGAAAACTTCGAAAAAGAGACCTCAGAAGGCTATGGATAGCAAGACTTAACGCGGCCGCCCGTGAACACGAACTCACCTACAGTAAGTTAATTAATCTACTTAAAAAAGGAAACGTTGAAATTGATCGAAAAATACTTTCTGATATTGCCGTTTCTGACCCCGACACTTTTAAAAAGATAATCACTGAGGTAAAATAAATAATATCTATGAAAACACTTTTCACTTTCACCAGCTTTAGCTTTAGAATAGAATAAGCTCGGTGGAGTAATATTGGAAATGAGATAAACACTCTCCACCAGGAGAGTTTTTTTATGTAAGCAAACCAATAATGAAACAAGAAATTCAAAATATTAGAAACGAAGCCATTGCCCAAATAACTCGGGCAAAATCAGCTGAAGAACTGGAGAATCTCCGGATAAGCTATCTGGGCCGGAGTGGTAAAGTAAGTCAACTTACCAAACGACTCTCAGAATTATCTGATCAAGACAAACAAGAAGCCGGAAGACTTTTAAATGAAACAAAGAATATTATTCATAAAACTCTTTCTGAACAAAAAAACTTACTCCAAGACGCTGTCCGAGACTGGTTTGATCCAACTATTCCTGGAGAAAAAGCCAAAATAGGCAGTCTTCATTTGATTACCCAAGCCATTAATGAAATCTCTGAAATCTTTACTGGTATAGGCTTCACCAGAGTACGTTACCCAGAAGTGGAATGGGATTGGTATTCTTTTGGAAGTTTGAACTTCGCCAAAGACCACCCCGCCCGTGATGATTGGGAAACATATTGGATTGATGTTCCTGATCATAAGAAGTTTGGCCCCATGCTACTTACCCCCCACACCTCAAGTGGACAGCTTCGAGAAATGGAAAGAGTGAAAACTCCGCCCATTAGAATGCTTAATATTGCCAAATGCTATCGCAGGCAATCAGACGTCGCCCATACTCCCATGTTTCATCAATTTGAGGGCTTGGTAATTGATAAAGACATTAATATTTCAAATCTTAAAGGGACGCTGGATTATTTTAGTAAGCGCTATTTCGGACCAAAAAGAGTAACCAGACTACGCCCTCATCATTTTCCTTTCACCGAACCCTCATTCGAGGTAGATATTATTTGTGATATTTGTTTAGGTAAGGGCTGTAAACTTTGTAAAGAAGGATGGCTCGAGTTGGCAGGAGCCGGCATGGTCCATCCAACAGTATTATCAAATGGTGGTATTGACCCAAAAATATATTCAGGCTTTGCATTCGGTACAGGCATTGAACGAGTTCTAATGATGAAAACAGGCCTTAAAATTCCGGACCTAAGAATTCTATATAGTACAGATTTACGCTACCTAAAGCAGTTCTAATATGAATATAAAAATCCCATATAAATGGCTTAAAGAGCATGTAACGACAAATGCAACGCCAAAACAAATGGCTAAATATGTCTCTCTTTGTGGACCCACCTTTGATCGCACAGAAAAAATTGATAATGACTATGTGTATGACATAGAAGTAACCACTAATAGAGTTGATGCCATGAGTGTCCATGGTATAGCCAGGGAAGTAGCCGCTATCTTGCCTCGATTTGGTATTAAGGCGAAACTTAAACCGGTGAGATTAACGAAACCCAAATCCACCAAAAACCTTGATATCAAGATCAAAAATAACCCTAAACTAGGAAAGCGGATACTCGCAATCAAGTTGACTGACATTGTTGTTGGAAAATCACCCAAATGGCTCCAAGAAAAGCTCATCAAAGTCGATCAAAGGCCGCTTAATAATTTAATCGATATTACAAACTATGTTATGTGGGAGTTTGGCCACCCAATTCATGTTTTTGATTATGACCGCTTAGCAAAAAAGCGAATTAATGTTCGAGAAGCTAAAAAGGGGGAAAAGCTTACTACCTTTGACAACAAAACAATTACCCTGAATGGCGGGGAAGTGGTATTTGACGACGGAACGGGAACTATTATTGATCTTCCGGGAATCATGGGGACTAAAAATACCGTTGTTACCAATAAAACTAAGAATATCTTGCTTTGGATCGAGTCAATCGATGCTGCCAAAGTTAGGAAAGCTTCAATGAGTCATGCCTTAAGGTCTCAAGCGGCCATATTGAATGAAAAAAGTGTTGATCCTAATCTTGGAATTCCAACCATACTAAGAGCGATTGAATTATATAAAGATCTAGCCAAAGCGAAGGTCGGCAGTAAACTTGTGGACATCGATGAAAAACCTTACAAAGCAAAACAAATTACTATCGAATATGATTTTCTTATATCCCGCCTTGGAGTTAATGTCGAAAAATCAAAAGTAAAAAGCATTTTACAATCACTTGAATTTGAATGTTCCTGGAAAGGAAATAAACTAGTCGTATTGGCTCCTTCTTTTAGGGCGCATGACATCTCCATCCCCGAGGATATTATTGAAGAAATTGCTCGAATATATGGATATCGCAATTTACCAAGTACTATTATGGAAGGTGCGATACCAGCACCAAACCTTGAATCAACATTCAGCATTGAAAACGATTACAAAAATCTCTTAAGCGGTTTGGGAGGAAACGAGGTCTACACAATTGCCTTGGTATCAAAAGAACAGGCTGGCGAAAAAGCCTTAGCAATTATAAACCCTTTGGGAAGCGACACCCAATACTTGAGAACCTCTCTTTATCCTTCTTTAGTCGCCGCTGCCAACAAAAATATAGGGGAAAGAAAAAGCTTTCATTTATTTGAATTAACGAATGTTTACCTTGCAAAACCTCAAAAGCTTCCTCAAGAACAACAAATCTTGGCAGGAATTCTTGCTAATCAATCATATCGCTTGGCAAAAGGGGTTATCGAAACATTACTTCGTAAAAGCAACCTTTCAGCTGACTTCACTTCGTCCAATAATCCTATTTTTGTTCCAAGTAAATCAATTGAAATAAAAGTGGGTGGCCAAACGGTAGGAATTTTTGGTCAACTAGAAGATACCAAACTTTTCTATTATGAGTTTGACTTTGAACGCCTTGTGAAACTGGCTAGCCCAAATAAATATACGGCCATGCCAAAGTTTCCATCTCAACTTGAAGACGTTACCCTAAACTTGCCTTTAAAAACCAAAGTGGGGAAGGTCCTATCAACCATCAAATCAAGCGACCCCAGTATTTATTCTGTTGAATTAAGTGATATTTACAAAAACAAAGCTTTCACTTTTACAATAGAATACTTAGATAGAACTAAAACACTAAGTAATTCTGAAGTAGAGAAAATAAGGAATAAACTTCTTACTTTAGTAAAAGAAAAACACGGAGCGACCGTTAAGGAGTAGGAGTAGAGGGGTCTTCATAGTCCCATTCGACGTTGACGCCAATGTCAATTTTTCTATCAGACTCATTGCCTTTCTCATCTTTGGCTTTAGCCCGAAGACTATGAATGCCATCCTCAAAATCAGCATCAAAAGTATAAGGGGGACCGGTAAAGGTACGAACCTTATTGCCATCGATCTCAAGTTCAATTTGAACAATATCTACCGTTGATTCAGCTGAAACTTTAATTGTAAAACTATTTGGAAGATTGCTGGTTCTATCAGTGGGGTTTAAAAACTCAACATTCACCGGATTAATGGATGATCCTCCACAGTAATCATTTGGGGGGTGATAACGAGAATCAGACTGAGTTGATAACCATTCGTTAATTCCTGTTTGCCACCGATTTTCATCACCAGAGCCAGCTGTTGGATCGTCCTCTTCAAAGATAAAGAACTCTTTATCTTCATAATCTCCGCCAGCAATATTCGAAGGTGTAGCCAGCTTTCCATCACCTTTACAAATCTTGAGCTTTACATGAACCGAATCATCACTACCTGGTTCAGTACCTTTAATGAAATACTCCGATCTGGTGGCGAAACCATCATGAGCTCTATAACCTGAGACCGTGTCGACAGATAAATTAAGCATTCCATCCGGCACCTCAAACGAAACATTTGGTTTTCCAGCCAAAGCTTCCAGAATTATTCGACGCCAAATGGGGGAGGCGCCCGATACTCCAGAGGCAACTTGTAACATTGGTGAGTTATCATTATTGCCAACCCAAACTCCCACCACTACTTGTGAATTTCCCCCAATAGTCCAATTGTCTCGCTTGTCATTAGTGGTCCCAGTTTTAACAGCAATTTGCCTCCCTGGAATATTAAGCAGTGAATTGCTTCCAAAAATCTCAAATCGGGCGGCATTATCTGACAAGATATCAGCAATCATGTAAGCCTGTTGTTCTGAAATAGCTCTCCTGCCCTTCTTTGGCTTATTCTCTTCTAAAACCTTTCCATTACTATCCTCAATCTTAAGAATCCCTACAGGTTCAACCTTATGACCTTGATTCATGAAAGCTGAATAAGCACCAGTTAGTTCAAGTAGCCTAACTTCACCACCACCAAGTGTTAGAGATAGGCCAACTCGTTCGAGCGTATCTTTTGTGGGTTTTAGGGAAGTAAGGCCTAAATCATAGGCGGTCTGAAGAGTATCTTTAATACCCACTAAAGATAGTAGTTTAACAGCCACTACGTTTATTGAATTACCTAAAGCGTATCGCAGTTGCATTGGTCCGCGATACTCACCGTCATAGTTAACTGGTTCATAATCAGGCAAATTAACTCCGCCCGGAAAGACAGTTGGTACATCCATAATCATGGTTGAAGCGGTATATCCTTTCTTTAAAGCTGTAGCATAAGTGACTGGCTTGAAAGCTGAACCAGGCTGTCTCAAGGACATGGTAACGTTAACTTGTCCATCAATGTCAGGGTCACTAAAGTCCCGCGAACCCACCATCGCTAATATTTCACCTGTTTCGGGATCAAGGGCTACAGCCGCTCCATTTGAAATTTTCATTGACACAACTTTTTTAATCTCGTTGTAAACTACCTTTTCCGCCTTTTCCTGCAACTCGAGATCTAAAGTCGTAGTAACCCGTAAACCTCCTTGCTCTAAGATATTTTCACCATATCTTTCTTCCAATATTTTTTGGATATATTGAACAAAATGGGGGGCTTTAAAGCCGGCTCCTCTTTCTTGAAACTCAATTTTTTCAAGATCAGCTCTCGCCTGGCTCTCTTGATCAGCCGTAATATAATCATCTTCTCTCATCCTTCTTAATACATCTTCGGTTCGTTCAACGTATGCATCAGGTGTTGAGGAATAGGGCGAATAAGCAGATGGTCGCTGTGGAAGACCAGCCAAAACTGCTGACTCAACAAGTGTTAAATCTTTAACTTCTTTGCCGAAATAGGTTTCAGCTGCTGTTTCAACTCCCCAGGCCGTACCACCATACGGCACTTCGTTAAGATACATTTTTAAGATTTCATCTTTACTAAAACGACGTTCAATTTGGATAGCTAGTATAAACTCTTTGATTTTCCTGAATATTGTCCTTTCAGATGAGAGGAGGGCATTTTTCACTAACTGTTGAGTTAGGCTTGATCCTCCTTGAGCACGGCCACGAGTTATTATTCTAGAAAATCCTCTAATCATTCCAAATGGATCAAAACCTTGATGCTCATAGAAATTCTTGTCTTCAATAGCTACCGTTGCTTGCCTTAAGTAAAGGGGAATATTCTCGAGTTCAACTGGAGATCTTCTTTCATCTACAAAAATGTCATACAAGCTCTCTCCGTTTCGATCGAGAATCTTTGTTGAAAACCCCTCTTGTCGAACAATCTTGTCAGGGTCGGGAAGTTTGAATGCAAAAAGCGGAACAACAATGAGAGTCAAAACGATAATACAAATTACACCCCAAAGAGACAACTTACCAAGTGCTGCTATCTGCTTGCTTCTTTTAAGCTTTCCACTTCTAATTCCAAAGCGCCTTCTCTGTCTTAAACTATTTTTCCAACGAGCCATAGACAAGTCTATTGTAGCAAAATATACTTTTCACAACCATCTGTTTACGATTGGGATGAATTTAAGTTAAAATAAGTTATGGACAAAGCACTAGACAATCTGCTCACAAGGGGTGTTCTTGAGATATTGCCTTCAAAAAAGAGTCTCGAAGATCTCATGATGAAAAAAAAGATTACCCTTTATCAAGGGTTTGACCCAACTCATTCGAGCTTGCATGTAGGACACTTTGTGGGAGTACGCAAACTTGCAGAATTTCAGCGCCTTGGTCATAAGGTAATTTTTTTGATTGGAGATTTTACGGGAATGATCGGTGACCCCACAGATAAATCTTCAGTTCGCCAAAAATTAACAAAGGATCAAGTAAAAACAAATTTAAAAGAATACACCTCTCAGGTGGAAAGAATTATTGATTTTGAGGGAAATAATCCCGCTGAGATTAAGTTTAATTCAAAATGGTTAGGTAAATTAACTTTTAAGGAGGTAATTGAGCTTGCCAGTAATCTTACTGTTCAGCAAATGTTGGAGCGAGAATTTTTTCAAGAACGCATTAAAAGGGAAAAGCCTATCTATCTTCATGAATTTCTATATCCCTTGATGCAGGGCTATGATTCTGTCGTTATGGAAGTTGATTTAGAAGTAGGTGGTTCTGATCAACTATTCAACATGTTAACAGGAAGAACATTGATGAAAACTCTAAAAAATAAGCAAAAATTTGTGATGACCACAAAACTACTCGGAGACGCACTTGGCAAGAAAATGGGGAAGACCGAAGGCAATGCATTCTTCTTGTCTGACCCAGCGAGTGAGATCTTTGGAAAAATGATGTCTTTTCCCGATGAACTAATGAAGTCTTCAGTTGAGCTTTTAACTGATTTCCCACTTGATTTCGGAGAAAAAGAAAATCCAATGGACACGAAAAAGAAAATAGCCTTTGATGTAGTTAGACAAATAAAAGGCGAGAAGGAAGCCAGTGAGGCCCAAAAACACTTTGAGACAACTTTCCAAAAAAAGTCTCCAGATTTTAGTAAAGAAGTAACAAAGAAAAGCACTATTCTTGATATTGTCGCTGGCCAGGTTGGTAGTAAAACTGAAGCCAAAAGACTCCTTTCCCAAAACGCTGTTGATATTGATAAGAAGACAATTACTGATCCCTTGACAAAAATTGAGGGAGGAGAAAAAATAAAAATTGGCAAGAAAACTTTTGTTAAAGTAAAAAATTAAATGTTACTTACTAAAAAACGCAAAAAAATACTGACCAAGCTCATCTTAATTATTGCTACACTTGGACTATTGTTCTCAATGATTCTTCCTCTTTTATACGCTCTTTAAGCTCTTCTACCCCATGGTATTATAGTAGGCATGAAACTTGATACTCCAATTGGCAAGATCCCCACAATTGGCCCGGTATACTTAAGTCGTTTAAGACGCCTTGGAATAGAGAGCATATCAGACCTTATATATCACGTCCCCAGACGATATGTAGACTTTTCTCAAATAGGAGAAATTGCTCGCGTGAAAGAAAAAGAAACGGTTACTTTATCAGGCCAAATAGTCGCTATTAAAAACATATACACAAGAACCGGTAAAAGAATTCAGGAGGCAATACTCTCTGATGGTGAAGACTCTATTCTTCTTATTTGGTTTAATCAGACTTACTTAATTAAGTCCTTACCAGCTGGAACGTTTTTGTCTATTTCCGGAAGAGTGGGTGAGTGGAATCGCAAGAAAGCATTAATATCACCTCAGTATGAAAAACTATTTGATAAAAAGGAAACTATTCATACTGGTAAACTAATTTCAATCTATCCTGAAACAGCAGGACTTTCCTCAAAATGGCTTCGTCACAAAATTTCCCTAGTTTTACCCACAACACTTACTGAGATTAAAGATCCATTAAATAAAACTCATTTAAAGAACCTGGGTCTTCAACCCCTTATTCCTTCAATAAAAGAAATTCACCAACCAAAATCTATTCAAAGTGCTGAACAAGCTCGTATTCGCCTAGCCTTTGATGAACTTCTAGACATACAACTTAAGACTTTAAAAAGAAAAAATACTTGGAAGGAAAATTCGGTATCAAAAATACTCGTTATCAACAAACCAAGTGTGGAAAAATTTATTAACTCACTACCTTTTACACTTACAAAGTCACAAGACAGATCAGTTAAAGAAATACTTAAAGATATGTCTGAGAATGTTCCCATGAATCGATTATTAGAAGGTGACGTGGGTTCAGGAAAAACAATTGTTGCAGCAATAGCCGCTTTAGTTTGCTTTGAAAATGGATATCAAACCGCCATCATGGCCCCTACCCAGATTTTGGCAGAACAACATTATCACACCATTAGGGATGTCTTTAAAAAATATAAAGTTCGAGTTGAATTAATTACATCTGGTGTTAAAAAAAGCGAAATGGGGAAAGCCGATATCATTATTGGCACCCACGCTCTCATTCACAAAAAAGCAAAACTTAATGACGTCGGACTTGTAATCATCGATGAACAGCATCGATTTGGGGTTGAACAACGAACTCATTTAATTCAAAAGTCTGGCAAGAAAAGTATCGCCCCACATGTTTTGACCATGACCGCAACACCTATCCCGAGAACCATCGCTCTAACTGTATATGGAGATCTTGATTTGTCCACCCTTGATGAGTTGCCAAAGGGTAGGCTTCCTATTACAACTAAAATTGTTAGGAAAAATAAAAAACAAGTAGCCTATAAATGGATTAATGAACAGATTATTGAAAAAAAAATTCAAGCCTTTGTGATTTGTCCCTTAATAGAAGAGAGCCAGAAAGAAACAATGAAACAAGTAAAAGCAGCAACAGCAGAGTTTGAAAATCTTAAAAAGATCTTTCCTAAGCTCAAACTTGAACTATTGCACGGAAAGTTGAAATCTAAGGAAAAAACAATGGCTATTCAGAATTTTAAGAATGGTAAGACCAACATCTTGGTTTCAACTCCTGTTGTCGAAGTTGGCATTGATGTTAAAAACGCCGCCATTATGATTATTGAGACACCAGAAAGGTTTGGTCTTGCTCAACTTCACCAGTTAAGAGGGAGAATTGGTAGGGGAGAGAAGAAAAGCTACTGTCTACTGTTTCCTGAAAATCTATCTCAAAAGTCGGTTCGAAGGCTTTATGCTTTGAAAAACAATGAATCAGGTCACAAATTGGCTGAACTTGATCTTAAAATGCGAGGTCCGGGAGAAATCTATGGCAAACGACAAAGTGGGTTTGTCGACCTTAAAATTGCCACCTGGAATGATACTGCGTTAATTAAAAAGGCAAGAGAATTTGCAAAGAAAGTACTGGATAACCCCACTAAATACCCAGGATATCGCGTAAAAACCTTAATTAACTAAGCAGCATACCCCAATAATAGGCGAACATAAGAAATTTACGCTCGTTTACTTTCAAATATATTTCAGGTAAAATTAGCCTCATATGGCACCAGTTCCAAAGAAAAAACATAGTAAGCAGCGAAGTAGGACCAGAAGGGGAGCAATTAAACTTTCTAAGCCTGCACTTATTCGCTGCAAATCATGCAAGGGCCTCAGAAGGCCCCATATTGCATGCCCCAGTTGCGGAGAGTATTAATATATGAAAACTGCCAAAGATCCAAGACACATCAAGCGAGTAAAGGCTGTAAAAGCTTTGTTTGCGGAAGCTTTTGCAGAACAACCTGAACTACCTGATATTGTTCACAAAATTCTTGCAAATAAAAAGACGATTGACAAAAGGATCGCCAAAGCAGCTCCACTTTGGCCAACTGACAAATTAAACAAAATTGACCTCGCTATTTTAAGATATGCAATTTTTGAGCTTGAACAAGAAAAAACTCCACCAAAAGTAGTCATAGATGAAGCGGTCGAGATTGCCAAAGAGTATGGATCTGAAAACTCACCCTCGTTTGTTAATGGTGTTTTAGGTACTATTTACAAAGAGCAAGACGGTGGTTCTGAGGAAACAAAAAAACCTAAAACAGTAAAGACTACTAAAACTAATGAAAAATAACGACAAGCAAACTCAAGAGCTAGTTTTCAAGGTTCTAACTGAAGTAACGGGACTCAACATAGAAGATATTCACCTTGATAACTCTTTAAAGGACGATCTTCATATCGGGGCGGCTCTTATGACTGAATTAGTCGGCAAATTTGCAACACTTGGTATTGAACTAAAACCAGAGGATGTTTCAAATCTAGACACGGTATCCAACCTAGTTGACTTGGTTGACTTGGTGAAAGAAGTTTAAATGCTAAAAAAAATAGAAAAAGAATTTATAAACAAAGACCTTTTTAAGCAGGCCTTTACACATAAGTCTTGGATTAATGAAAACAGAGGTAAGTGGGGTTCGAATGAACGCTTAGAGTTTCTGGGCGATGCAATTTTAGAATTTGTAGTTTCAAAAGCTCTTTATGATAAATTTCCCAAGAAGGAAGAGGGTTATTTAACTGCTTTGCGAGCAAATCTTGTTAACACCAAAAATTTGTTTGTTGCCGCTAAAGAACTTGATCTAGGGAAAGAATTACTGCTTTCCAAGGGAGAAGAAGATGGCGGTGGAAGAGAAAACGAGTCTCTTTTGGCAGATACAATGGAAGCTCTTATTGGGGCAATCTATATGGATAGAGGAATAGCCGCTGTCAGAAAATTTATTGAGAAAGTGGTATTATCCGGTCTTTCAGAAAAGCTTAAAGCTCCCTTGAAAGACGCTAAAAGTAGGTTACAAGAATTTGTCCAATCCCAGGGATTTTCGGCTCCTAAATACAAAGTAGCTTCACAAACAGGACCTGATCATAGCAAAAAATTTGTCATCGAAGTATTGGTTAACGGAGAAATTAAGGGTAAAGGAATAGGTAAGAATAAAAGTGAGGGAGCGCAAAAAGCCGCTCAGGATGCTCTCGTAAAATGCAAATAGGCACGAGGCTTGTGTTTTGCCCGTATGCAGGGTAAAATCTTAACCTAATCATGATCGTAATTCGACTATCTAGAGGGGGAGTAAAAAACAGACCCTTCTACAAAATAATAGCTATAGAAAAATCACGTAAGAGAAGTGGGAAAGCCCTTGATAAGCTTGGATTTTGGTTTCCTTCAAAAGAAGAGTTTCAAATAGACAAGAAGAAACTTGACTCTTGGGTCAAAAAGGGGGCACAGGTGTCCTTGGCTGTACAAAAGTTAATAAATAAAAAATGAAAAAGGCACTCGATTACATTGTCAAGAACATAACAGGGAGCAAAGACTATAAAATCGTTGAAGAAAAAGGCACTGAGGACAATAAGTCAGACAGTTATTCTCAATTTATAATCAAGGCTCCCAAAGAGATAATTGGATTAATTATCGGTAAAAAAGGAAAAACAATTCGAATGATTCGTAATCTTCTTCGAGTAAAAGCTACTTTAGAAAATAAAGGGGTCTCGGTATCAGTTGAGGAGGCCTAACATTAATACTCAAACGGATTTATTCTTATTCCTTCAACTTTAGGTTCTAATTCCAAAAAAGCGGGTTGTCTGAGATTTGTAAGGGTATTTAATAAATCAACTTCTTCATTTGTAAACTCAGTAATTGGTTCCGTCAAAGCCGAAAGTTTTGTTGGAAACTCAGAAAAGTAAACAAAAACTGATGTTTCTGCTCGAGCTGCACCGGCAAGTTCTGTTACTCGAGCATTACTGACTGTGGCTATTGGTGCAATTTCAGTCTCTAACGTTTTCAGAAACCGTAATACATCCAAAACTTGTCCCTCAACATCAAAAGACATATCAAGCAATTGAACCCCAGTTTTATTTGAAGTTTCAGCACCTGCCGTTAGGTTTTGAATCGTAACCGAATGCTCTTCTGAAACTGATTTTAATTGGGACAGAAAAATAAGAGCTGGGTTACCATTGGGTAATGCTGTAGTTGTAAAATCGGCATAGGAAAGAGATTCACTTTTTAAAGCTGTCAATAAATCACGCTTATTGAGAAGTATCTCTTGGTTCTTCTCTTCCTTTGCAATATTTTCTTTCTGAGCATTTACTCTTGAAAAGGCTATATTTAAAACAACTATAACCAAAATCAACATTGTAACTAATATTGCAAGGGGTTTAAATATATACTCAAAACTAGCAGTTCGGAAAGAGCCTTTCTTGAATTCGATATTTAGATTTAGTTTTTTACTAGCCATAGTTTTGTTACGACATGAGTAATGTTACCGTGTAACCACTAACAGGATTGAATCCGAATGATTTCAGTAGTACTCCGTCAAATAGTTCAGACTGATAGATTGTTTCCAAAACTTTCGAGATACTTGAAGCGTTTGGGCTAAAAAACACCAAACCTATTCCTTCACTAGAAACTTCGGTCTCTGAGACCTGAACTTCAGGAGGAAAAGAAGATTTTATCTGAAGAATTTTATCCAACTGTGAATCAGCTGAATACACTTCCTTAATTCCTTTCAGCCTATTTTTAGTGAGAAAAAACTGCTGCTCTGTACCCTCCAATGCCTCAATCTCAGTAACCAATTGGTTGTTTACCCTTTCTAGACTGCTAAATTGCGAGTTTAAATACACGAAATAACCAATAATACCCATTATTATTATAGAAAGAACTGTGAAACCAACAGTTGTAACTTGCTTAATTAGATTTGATGTTTTTATTGCTCCTTTTTTAGGAACAAGTTCTGTTGGCAATAAGTTAATAGGGGGCATGTTACTTTAGAGCTAAACCAACCGCAACTGAATATAAGGGTGCATAAGGAGCTAATGATTTACTTGTAGCTTCATCTAATATTACTTTTCGAAAAGCGTTTCCAACACTAACTTCCATGTTCAATAGTCCCGTTAATATAGAGATTGCCTCTGGTGTACCAGAAGTTCCGCCAGACACGATAACTGATTTTGGAACATCACCCTTCTCTTCTGATCGATAAAAATGAATGGCCTTTTTGATTTCATCAGCGATCATTGCAAAAACAGGGTCTAACGCCCCTTTAACCTTACCTTCAAGCTGAGACCCCGAGAAACCATATGTTTTCTTATACTGTTCAGCTTGTCCATGTTCGACTCCAAGAGACTGAGCAACTGCTCGAGTTAATGCATCACCTGCGGTTGGAATTGAACGGGAAAAGAATAGCTGACCTTTTTTTGAAACAGCAATATCCGTTGATTTTGCTCCAAAATCAATAATTAAAGCTGTCTGATCAATAGGTGCCAAAGCTCTAGTTAGTGACATTAATTCTGTTTCTACTTGAACAACCTGCAGTTTTGCCATTTGAACAATTTTTATATATTTATCAACCAGTGTTTTTGGGGCTGCGACTAATAAAACCAGTACTTCAGGTGGAATAGATCTCTCATTTCTCTCAACAATCTGATGTTGAACTATCGCTTCATTTACTGGAATTGGAATATACTGTTCAGCTTCCCATTTAACAGATGAAGAAATTTCTTGATCTGTCAGCATGGGAAATCTGATTATTCGTGTAAAAACCTGCGGCTCAGGAAGAGCAAGTGAAATCTCTCTTCCTTGAATTTTAGTCTCCTTATGAAGTTTGGCGACGATCTGAGAAAGGGCCGCAAAGTCAGCTTCGCTTTCCATTGTTTCAATGGGCTTACCATTGTGACCCACTACACCAGCGGCTTTCAGGCGAAAACCCTTGGCCTCTTTGTCCAGTTCAACAATCTTAATTGTCTTTGAACCGATGTCCAAACCAATCTGACTCATTTAACTATACCTCCTGGACTAAAAATCACTTGATCAAAAATTGGTGGTAACTCTCGATACGGTTGGAATACTTCTATTCTTCGATTTGCTTCTCCAAAACTTCCTGATGAGCTCAAAGAAATACCCTGAGAAGGGGGGAATGAATTGCCTGGTGCAGTAAGATTCATTCCAATGTCATGAGTCACATCACTATTAAACAATAATCTCAGTCTGGCAAACTGAAGACCGTTTTGATTATCGTATGCAGAAGCGGGGATTCCTAGGTCAGAAAAAGTGATTGTTTTCTGGAAGGCAAAATTCCGACCATCAATGGAACATACCCCCAAGTCAGGTGATTGAAAATTGCTCGATGGATCCCTGGAAGCATAAGGGTCATAAGCACCTCTGGCAATTGTTGCAGTTGAAAAGTCACCTGGGTTAGATAGATAAAAAATACTTACTTCAAGTGCTGGTGTGGTTGACGAATCCGCGGCTGTTTCATCATCTCCCCAACAAAACGTAGCTACTGTCCCAGTAAAACAGTTTCCAGTATCGCAAGTTAATTCATTTGTGTCAGGATCGTGATCAACAAACCACATTGTAGCGGTTTCTCCTGATCCAATTTTGACGGGATATACATATTCTCTTGAATTAGCTCCTAAGTCAGAAACCGTAACGTCAAAGCTCGCTCCTTCAAAATCAAGATCTGAAATATCAGTTCCGGTGAATAATGCTTTCTCTATACCGGCTTCGGCCGCTGAAAAGGCACGAAGAGCATCTTCCTCCTTCGTAGTAATAGTAATATCTGTAATCGACCTTGAGAGAATAGATAAAATAATCGTTAAAACAACGGCCATGCTTAACAAAACGAGTAGCAATGTTTGCCCTTTTTGATATTTTTTCCTCATACAAAAACTCCTTAAACGAATTTTTCGTTCAATTTCAGTTTACACTCAAAGTTCAATTAGAAGCAAGGTTAATAAACCCTTAAAAAAACCTTTGTCGAAACCGTTATCTGGGCACCTTCTAGGGAATCTAGATTAGCTTCTTTGGCTGTAATATCAATAGAAATCGAATCAGGGGCATCACCAACACCTTGTTCGCAAGCGAGTGAGCAACTAGTAACATCAATGTTTTCATTAGTGAGCCTGGCTGAACCAGAAGCTATATAGGCAGGAGAAGTGCCCATTTCGCAAGAAAAAGTGGCTGCTTGCCCCTTATCATCCTTGTAAGTTAGGATCTCTGTATCCGGATTGGGACAAGGATTAATCGAATCAGCATTTCTAACGTTTCGTTCCATAACTGCCAAAGCAAAACTCAGGTTTTCCCTTACTCTTGTCATCGATTCACTTTTTCGAGACCCCCGTAAAGTTAAAAATACGCCCCTAGTTGTTAGAACTGCTAGTATAGAAAAGATTGTTATAACTACCAGTATTTCAAGCAAACTAAAACCTTTATTTAAATTCTTTTCTTTCAAAATAATGTCCTCCAATTAGTTAAACTCGTGACCGATATCACTTCATGATATCCCTGAGTATCTTCCCAATATACGGTTACTTTCGTATCAACACTTTCGGAATCAATTGGTGTAAACTTTACTTCTCTTTTAAAGTTAGTAGTAGGAATTTCACTTCCAGGTAAACAGTTACCAGGCTGGCTAAAGTCTAAATCTGTCAGACAATAGTTCAGAACACCGGCATTTAGATAGAAACTGTCCCAGTTACTGTCTCTCTGGCCCCGACTCCATTCGATTGCCTCTTGAACGTATCTTGTAGCCAAAGTTTTGTCTCTTGAAAATGAGGTGTTTCTAATTGTATTTGTAGCCAGTGATACCATAGCAATAATAATGACTGTGGTTATGGCAAGAGCAATAATAACCTCAAACAATGATTGTCCTTGTTGAAATATATTTTTCTTATTCATTTATTTTATTTCGCCACCCATGCTGACCAATACATCTAAGGTGTTGCCTGATCCTAATTGAGTCAAAGTAATAGTCGCATCAGCAGGCAAGGTTGTTCCTTTACCCAATATCTTAAAAGTAATAATCGGGGTAGAAGCCGTAATAGAAACCTCTTCCGTTAATTCAACGCTCTTAACCTCAACGTTTCCACCCGTACAATTAGCTCTAACTCTGTAATCACTTTGAGAAATCACTTCAAAATCAAACCCATTTAATGTATTGGGATTACTGCACTCAATACTTGCTGGTTTCTTTCCTGACAACGCTTGCTGTTGGGCCAGCCTTAAATCACCGAGAAGTTTTCGTTTGGCACCCTGTAATGACTGTCTTCTAGAAAACTCCCGGAAGCCTACGAATCCAAATCCAAAAACTAGACCAATAATTGTTAAGGAAACCAGAATTTCAACTAAAGTAAAGCCAGAATTTGAAGTTTCTTTCCGATCTTTGGTGAAAAGTGAATTAGGCAGTTTCATAACTATATTCCAATATATACCATTCACCCGAGTTAAGGATTGGTAACCCTGTAGCTACATGTCTCACCACAGCTGGCACTGCAAGTGTCTGATCCATCTCCCTCCAAAGCAGCGCAAAGCTCATAGGTGATTCCATCAGAAACATAAAGATAACTTCTTGTTTCAATTACATCTCCAGGGACTGCACTAATGTAAACATTGGACGACAAACAAGAAGGCGAGCCGTCATCACCCGCCAAAGAAGAACCGAGTGCAACGGGATAAGAATAGCAATCCGCTTTGTATATCTCAAGACCAGATCTAATTAATTCCAAGTCGGCTTTTCTTCTTGCATCTCGGGAGGAAACTCTCGCACCCTGAAGACCAAATATTCCTAACGCAAGAATAATCCCAATAATGGAAACTGCAACCAAGAGCTCAATTAAAGTGAAACCTTTTTTATTTGAATTGTTAATTTTTAAGTTCATATTGGGCAAGCTCCTCCTGATGGGGGAAGACCTGATTCAGCTTCGCCAACCTTACCGTTTGAACACAAAACCCAATAGGTTGTTGTTGAAACATTTTCGAGTTTGCCCCAAAGCACATATGTTGTTGCCACAGCTATTCCTCCTCCTGGCCCATCTGAATGATATCTGTAAATATAAGAGGCATCGTCATCGTATCGTGGATCCTCGGTGCATCCTGTCAACCCAAGGTCAGCACATAATGTTATGGAAGCCGCAGGAGCAGTGGCTCTAGAAGGAAAAAGTCCGTTATTTTGATTGGCAAAGTTTTCCACTAAAGTCTGATACTGTTTAAGGTCACTCATTCTTTGGGTGTCTCTAGCCCGTTTTTGGGTGCCACCAAAACTGACCAGTACAATACTGGCCAAAACACCAATTACAGAAATCACAACTAAAAGTTCTATTAACGTAAAGCCTGAATGTTTTTTTGTATTCATGGTGTTACTGCATAAACCCACTTTGTGCTACACCAAGTAGCAGTTTGGTCATCAACCCCATCCTCATCACTTAGATTTTCTAAGCAGGATTCAAGGGTGTAATCATCTGAGTCAATCTGAGTGTACACATAATATCCATCTGGTAGGGGATCGCTTGGTAGTTTTTTCATATAGACTGCTAAATTGGTTTCAAAAGCGCTTCCCCAAGGACAGAGAGATGGGGTTCCACAAGTACCACAACCAGCAATATTACTTGACTGATTAATGGGGTATTTGCCGCAATCGTTGTAATAAATTCTCAAAGCAGTTTGTAGGTTTCTCATGTCAGCTTTTCTTTGAGCATCACGACCTCGTTCTCTGGCTGCATTCAGGTTAGAAAGGACTAGGGTCGCCAAAACACCAATTAAGGAAACGACGACAAGGAGCTCGATTAGGGTAAAGCCTAAATTTTTGTTTTTACTTTTTAGTTTTAATGTCATTCTGTTGGTGTTGAATTTGCACTTGTTATTGAGAAATTACAAACTTCTGACCCACATGTATATGATACCGGAGAATTTTCACAATCGCCATCCAAACAATTCTGGTCACGAGGATTCTCAAGTCTAGCAAATAATTGAAACTTTTTATTATTTGAACCTGGGACAATCCTATAAATATAGTCCAAATCTGGATCGGGATCAGCAGGGACTAATTTAAAATAAATAGATCTATTATCCGTGAATTCACTTGCTCCCCAACTACAAGCCGTACTTGTGCCAGACAAATAGGGGCAAGCCAATATCAATCCACCTTGATCAGCTGGATATTGACCGTAATCTGAAAGAAAAAGTTCTAGAGAGTTGGCAATGTTTTTAAGATCTGATTTTCGCTGAGCATCGCGTCCCCTTAATTGAGCTGTTCTAAAGCCTCCCGCAACCAGTGTCACCAATACTCCAATAATTGACATGACAACCAAAAGCTCAACTAGGGTAAAGCCGGCCTTTTGTTTTAGCTTATTATTCATTAGCTTTTTGCCTTAATTCATTTTCGTATTCTTCGAGACTTTTATCAAGAGGTGTATTTCCTAAAGCCCGGCCAAAATTACATATCTTGTTTCCGCAAGGCAAGCTTCTTTTTTCAATTTCTTCTTGTCCCAACTCCTCATTTTTCCCTTCAAGAGCCGCATATACCTGATAACGTCTTCCAGAGGATTGATAATAGAAAGAGACTCCTTTTTCGTGGAAGGGATCTATTGGTAAGGTTTCCAGATATGGTGGATAGTCTTTATCAAACACATCACCCAGTGGGTCTTCACCCCATTCACAACCTCGGAAAATATCATTATAATCAATCTCCAAATCAATGAGCTTTTTGTTCATTTTTACAATAGACTCATAATCAACACCATCTTTTTCGCAAGCTAATATTTTTCCATCTTCAGTTGAAGGCGGGAAAAAACCGTAATCAACTAAATAAGTTTCGAGTGCATTTCTAATGTGTCCAAGGGATTCTTTTCTTTCTGCATTTCTTGCTCTACTTAATGATTTGTACATATTTAGCGAAGTAATGAAAAAGAGGAAGATAAAGATAATCGATAAATAACGTGTTTCTTCTTTTGTAAAAGATTTCATATTAATTCCATGAGGTACATTCGTTATCTGGTAGACCTCCTAAGCCTAAACAATCTCCATAACAAGTTGGACTACCATAGTTTGGGTCACACACGGGGCCAGGCCTGTTTATATCCCAATTAATGGGTGAGCACACCCCTCCAAAACATCCATAAAATTGCTGTGCTGGTGGACCACCACCCCCTCCATTGTTGTCAAGATCTTCACTGCAATCATCGCTTGGTGCATTAGGACTTCCTGCATAATAATTGAAGGCATCGCCAGGACCACAAGATCCACCTTCACTTTCCAAACTGGAATAAATTCGATACCACCTCGGACAAGCTGAGTCTTCGTGCTCATAAAAATAAGAAGCGTCAGTGGTTGGGTCACAGGGAACAATTGAAATATAAGGCTTTAAACCCGTACCTGGATCACAAACAACAAGTGAGGGAAGGGGATAGCAGTTAGTGTCTTTTTCATATTCTTCAACTGCCACTTGAATCTTATGAATATCACCCTTTCGTCTAGCATCATTGCCTTTGAATATTTGAGTTCGAAGGAAAATAATCGCTAAAAGCGCTAAAAAGACGATAATGGCCATCACAACCAAAAGCTCTGTAATTGTCACTCCTTTTTCATGGGCATTCTTACTCATATCTAGTAGCCTAGGATATTAACCATTATATCGCCAAAGATTAATACAATAAAAGAAGAGATAATCAAGAAGGGTCCAAAAGGTACCTGAGTTTTCATTTTTGCTTTATTAGTTAACAACAATATCACTCCCGCTAATCCTCCTAGCAGGAAAGAAATGAACAGCCAACTAATGACTTGGGGCCAGCCTAGAAGAAATCCAATAAAAATAGCAAGCTTTACGTCTCCCAAACCCATTCCAGCCCCTCGGGTGATAAGGTGAATTAATAATAGGAATACGCTGGCCATAGCACCCGCAAGCAGATTTTCAAATAAGAGAGCTGAGTCAGTGCTCAATAGAAACAATATACTGACAACAATCCCTGTATAGACCAATTCATCTGGAATTATTTTTGATTCGTAATCAATAACAAAAACTGAAATTAGTAAAACTGCTATAAACAAATAAAATATAGAGGAAAATACTTGAGACGTCCCAACTGGGGTACAGAGAAGTGAAGATGAAAATATTTGGCAATTATTTATAACCCAATAGAACAACAAAAAAACGGCTGCTGTTCCAAGCTCAATCAAAGGGTACCGAAGTGATATTTTTTCTTTGCAACAACGAGCTCTCCCTTTAAGAAGAATGAAAGATAATACTGGAATATTGTCTGACCAAACAATACGCTTTTTACAGTTATCGCAAAAGCTCCTTGGCTCACGAAGCAACCCCCTTCTTTGTAAACGATAAGTGTAAGCTCCTGTGAAGGAGCCTACAACCAATCCAATCGCAACAACAGTCGCAATTATCCAAAACATATACCTTTATTCGGGAACACAAATGTAACACTCGCTAGTGACCCAATCAGCATCATCAGCATCGCAAAGATCTGGCTGAGCAGTTCTTACCCCAGACGCATCTATCGTATAAACATTGTCCCCGCTGATAGCTTTATCTTGTGTGGCTTTTGCCGAAGGAATAAAACAGGCATAAATACTCTCGGATGTACCCTGTGCTTTTCCAAGCATCAACCTTTTATCCACAAGCGTTTCGCCGATAAAGTCTCTATTCTTAAATTCAGTTTTTAACTCATCGGTCTCGATTAAAGCTCCATCTGCGACACAATTTGCGTCACCACAAATACCAATTCCAATGTCATCAGCAGAAACAAATCCATAAGCGGCAGCGTTTGAAGCTGCTAAATTCTCTGTTACCCATGGAAACTCTGAAATAGAAGCGAAATATCTATCAACGGCTGAAATTAATTGAGCACCGTCAGACTTCATTCTGGTATCTGTAGCTCGGTTTGCTTGTTCAATTGGATTAATGGCAGCAATAACTATTAATGCAATCACGCCCAAAAGGGCAATAACTATTAAAAGTTCAACCAAAGTAAAACCTCCTGAACTATCTCCTTTAAATAATTTTTTCAAATATTTTCACCCCCTCTCCTGTTTTTAGTATCAATAAATTTTCTATCCATTGTCAAGTTAAAATTGGCTTGTCAGGTTGTAAATTGGCAATATAATGGCAATCACCAAAAAACCTACTCCTATCCCAAGTACGACCATTACGAGTGGTTCAACCGCCGCTGTTAAAGTTTTAACTTTTTGATCACTTTCCATCTCAAACACATGACTAATTTTTGATAGCACTTCGTCCATCTTGCCAGTTTCTTCACCAACGGCAATCATTTGAGACAATATAAATGGAAAAGCATCAGGATGTTTGGCAAATGAATAAGAAACAGGGAAGCCTTTTTCTACTTGCTTGGATGCATCTTTTAAAGCCAATGAGATGACAGAATTGCCAACCACCCTGGCACTGATGTTCAATCCTTCTAGTATTGATACACCGGCACCAACCATCATCGATAAAGTTCTTGAAAGCTCTGTGAGAACAATTTGTTTTTGAAGTTCTCCAAAAACAGGAATCTTTAATATCAGAGCATCAATTTTATTTCTTCCTGTCGGAGTTTTACGATAGACCGAAAGTCCATAAAGCCCTCCAGCAACAAGTAGAAACAAAAGGGGCCAAAATTTAACCAATAGGTCTGAGACACCTATCAATATTTTTGTAGGCGTTGGCAACTCTGCGTCAAATTCAGTGTAAAGAGAAGTTAATCTTGGGATAACAAAAATCATCATAATCAGACCTACTAAAACCATACCAACCACGATAATGGCTGGATAAATGAGTGCACCCTTAACTTTTCCTTGAAACTCTTGCTGTTTTTCGAGGTTGTCTGCTAACCGAACCAAAACTTCATCTAATACTCCTCCTATTTCACCTGACTTAATAAGGGCCACGTAAGTTGGAGAAAAAATATTTGGATGTTTTGCGACTGCTTTTGAAAGTGATTCGCCATCTTCGACATCAGCAAGCACTTGAGCTACCATCTTTTGCATCGCTCCCTTGGTTTGGGTCCTTAATATTGCTAAGGAATCAGTGACAGCAAGTCCTGCATTAATCATTGTGGCGAGTTGACGGGTAAAATTAGCGACATCTCCTAATTTCACTTTGTTTTTCCCACCTGAAAGCAGTTTTTTAATACTAAACCTCGCGGGTTTTATTGAAATAACAACAAAACCTTTTTTACGAATAAGTTTGGCGGCTGCTTGTTCAGTGGCAGCCTCAACCTCACCAACAATCAATTTTGCTTCTTTGCCTTTAGCTTTATAATTATATCTATTCATTTGATACTTTATTCGAATAAACTATCGTTTTACTTGCTGGAGCCCTCTATTACCGCTTATCATTCTATTTAACTCTTCGGGTCTTAAAGAATAACTTTGAGCCGTTTCCAAAGTAATCATTCCCTGTTGAACAAGAACAGCAAGAGACTTCTCAATTGTGTTCATTCCGACCTCTTGTGAGGTTTGTAATATTGAATCAATCTGGTGAGTCTTTCCTTCACGCACTGAGGTCTTAATCGCAGAGGTTCCCAGCATTATTTCATAGGCCACCATTCTTCCGCCAGTTATAGCAGGAACTAATCTTTGAGAGAAAACGGCTTCTATTACATTTGATAATTGAAGTTTTACTTGTTCTTGCTGTTGCTCGGGAAAAACGTCAACGACACGATCTATTGTTTGAGCTGCTGAGTTCGTGTGTAGAGTGGCAAAAACCAAATGTCCTGTTTCAGCAACTGTAAGGGCGGCCGCAATCGTCTCGAAATCTCGCATTTCACCAACTAGTACTACGTCTGGATCTTCTCTAAGAGCTGACCTTAAAGCAACAGGCCATGAATGAGTATCAAATCCCATTTCTCGTTGTGAAATAATTGATTTTTCTGGTTTGAAAATAAATTCAATCGGGTCTTCAATGGTGATGATGTGTTCAGCACGGTTTTTGTTAATCTCATTAATCATTGCCGCAATTGTCGTTGACTTACCATGACCGGTTGGACCAGTAACCAATACCAATCCTTGTTTCAAAGTTGTAAAAGAATGAATGATTTTTGGTAAATGGAGTGTATCAATTTCTGGAATAACTAAAGGGATTCTCCTGAAAGCGAGGGCAAGAGAACCTTTTTGAGTATAGGCATTAGCCCTAAATCTACCCAAACTTGAAAAGGGAAGCGAAAAATCGATTTCCTTATTAACCGTTAACTTTTGAAGTTGTTGGCTTGGAAGTATTTCCTTGATATACCCACTTATTATATCGGGAGTTAGAACTACTTCACTTGGAATGGGTGCCAATACACCCTCGATCCTATGAGTGGGAGGTGTACCCACAATCAAGTGTAAATCCGATGCTTTTTTATCAATCGTTAGTTGTAATAATTCTTTTATTCCCATTATTCTTGAGCTACCCTCAATATTTCCTCAATACTTGTTAATCCTTCAAGCGCTTTTAGATAGCCATCCTGTTTCAGGGCAATCATGCCATCTTCTCTGGCTTGTTTATCAATATCCATCTCAGAAGAATGCTCCAGTATGAGCTTGCTTATCTTTTCTGTAACCGACATCACTTCAAAAATTCCGATTCGTCCATAGTAGCCACTGTTACCACACTCTTCATCTCCTTTTCCTCGATAAAGATCAGTTTCTTGACCCTCTTTCCACAAACTTCCCAAAGTGGTTTTCATCTCAGTTGTAATTTTTGAATCAGGTTTATATTTTTCCAAACATTTTGGATGTACCTTTCTGACTACTCTTTGAGCAACAATCGCAGACATAGAAGACGCTAATAGATAGGGTTCTGCTCCCATATCCAACAGACGAGGCAGGGCACCCGAGGCATCATTGGTGTGCAAAGTAGAAAACACCAAGTGGCCAGTCAACGAGGCTTGAATTGCCAAACTTGCGGTTTCCTTATCTCGAATCTCTCCAACTAGAATAACGTTGGGGTCTTGTCGCAAGAATGATCGAAGTCCAGATGAAAAAGTAAGTCCGGCGCCGGGATTAACTTGGACCTGATTAACACCAGCAATTCGATATTCAATTGGATCTTCAAGAGTCATGATATTGACCTTCGGAGAATTAATCTGTTGGATAATAGAGTAGAGAGTGGTTGTTTTACCACTTCCTGTTGGTCCACAAATAATAATGATTCCGTGAGGTCTTAGAATTGCGTTTTGAAGAGTCTTAAGGGCCGTACCCCGGAGTCCAAGATCCGTTAATTCTGGAACGCCACCCGTTTTTTTGAGTAAACGCATGACCACTTTTTCCCCCCAAGTTGTAGGCATGCTTGAAACACGCAAGTCGACCTCTTCACCACTTTCCTTAAAATTAAATCTTCCATCTTGAGGAACTCTTTTTTCATCAATCTTCATGCTTGAAAGGATTTTTATACGAGAAACCAGGGCGTCATGAAGCTCTCTTGGAATAGTTAGTTTCTCCTGCATAATGCCGTCAATTCTATAACGAACTCTGGTCGACCTCTCTTGGGGCTCTATGTGCACATCTGATGCTCTGGCTCGAATAGCGAAATCAAGAATGTGTCGCACTATCTCAGCTACTCGCTCTTCTCTTATTAATCCTGTTCTTGCCTTGGCAATAATGCCAACATCATCTTTAGTGCCAACTTCTTTTAAAGCCTCAGTAACTTCTTGAGCTAGGGAAGTGCTATACCGAGTACTAATATATTCCGCGATTTTTGAGGGAGCAGCCGCTACAGGCTTTACCCGAAGACCTGTTTTCTGCTCCACAAATTCAATGGCTGTCAGGTTCAAAGGATCTGCCATCGCAAGAGTCATTTGTCGGTTGGCTTTATCTACAGTAATCGGAAAAACTTTGAATCGCTCTGCTACTTCTTGAGGAAGAACTGATAATGCTTCCGGTGAAGAGGGGATAGAACTAATATCCATGTGAGGAATGTTATATAGTTTGGCTTTGGCCTTAATAAGCTCTTCTTCAGAAACTAGTTTACGATCTCTGATAATGTCTTCTTGGCTTTTTCCCGTCTGGATCTCTGCTGCCTTTATTTGTTCTGCTCGAGACTTATCCAAAGATCCGAAAGCCACCAATATATCAGCTAGGGTTTTTACTTGCCCGTTATTTGGGGCACTATTAGTAGTAGCAGGTTGAGCAGCCATAATTTATACGTAAATCAAAGAACTTATCTCTAAGTCCCTATAAATTTATTATGACCGAAAGGAGATGGGTGATCAAGAACTAGGGGCTTACAATAAAATGCTTTGACTTTTATTAATTTGTGTTTAAACTTGGGGGGATGCACGCCTATTTAATAATTGGTACAGATGAAGAAAAGCTCGATAAAAAAACATCTCAATTAGCAAGTACACTTTCATCAACAACGCTTGAATTTACATTAAGTAAAATTGCTGATATTCGTGAAATTAGTGGATACACCAAACATAAGTTGGCTAACAAGCATACTATTATTATAAGAGGACTTGATAAAGCCTCCATTGAAGCCCAGAATGCCTTTCTGAAAAGCCTAGAGGAGCCTCAAAGTAATCTAAGTTTTATTGTTGTTGCCAAGTCGGCTGAATCACTCCTACCAACCATCATCTCTCGATGTCAGCTAATAAAGGTAAGTGGTGGAAAGATTACTAAGAAATCTTCAAGTAAATATCGTAAATTCCTGAAGTTAACAATGGGGGAGAGACTGAATAAGGTTGATATTATTAGAAAAAGAGATGAGGCAGTTTTATTCCTAGAAGGGTATATAAATTTTCTTCATAGAACTATAGTAAACAGTTCCCCAAACCCAAATATGATTGCCAATCACGTCAAGTCAGCTCAAAAGGCTAGAAAAAATATTCAAGCTAATGGCAATGTTCGCCTTCAGTTATCAAACTTTGTTATTACTCTCTCTTAAGCCCCTTGTTGCCTGAACCTAACTTAGGTATAATTAGGGTATAGATTAAGAAGCCTCTTTGAGGCTTATTTTTAGGTAAAATGGGAGCAAAACCAAGTAAATATACAGCTAAAGAAATCCAAGTCCTAGAAGGGTTAGAACCCGTCAGGAAGCGTCCTGGAATGTATATCGGTTCAACCGATACCAGGGGACTTCATGAGTGTCTTCGAGAAATTGTCGACAACAGCGTTGACGAGAGTTTGGCCGGCATTGCCAAGAATGTTTGGGTCTATATTGATAAAGACGACACGGTAACCATCCGAGACGACGGTCGTGGAATACCAGTGGGAAAGCACAAAAGTGGCACTTCAGCACTTGAAGTGACCATGACCAAGCTTCATGCTGGAGGAAAATTTGGTAGTGAAGCATATAAAGTCTCAGGAGGTCTTCATGGTGTTGGTGCATCTGTCGTCAACGCTCTCTCATCCTACTTTCTAGTTGTAGTCCTGCGTGACGGAAAGGCATATTACCAAGAATATAAAAAGGGAGATCCTGTAAAAAAAGTGGCCACAACTAATCAAAAACAACTTGATAAATGGTTCCCCAAGGAGTGGGGGATCAAGATTGGAAAAAACCAAACTGGAACCATTACTCGTTTTATTGCCGACAAGAAAGTTTTTGGTGATATAACTTTTGAACCGGCAAAAGTAAAAACCCTTCTTAAACATCGAGGTTATTTGGTAGCAGGACTATCGTTTCACTATTTTGATTTAAGACATGATGACGAAGCCCATTATTACTTTGAGGGCGGCATCAAGTCTCTGGTCACTCATTCAAATCGCGGTAAAGTTCAAGTTTCAGATGTCATTTATTTTACTCGTGAAGATGAAGAGCAAAACATGATTGCAGACGTTGCCATTCAATACACTGACACCTACAACGAAAATGTAAAAGGGTTTGTCAATGGAATTAACACCGTTGATGGCGGTACTCACGTCACTGGTTTTAGAATGGCCCTAACTCGGTCAGTTTCAGACTATGGCAAAAAAACTGGAGTGATTGGTAAACTTCAAAACGGCAAGGGATCCAAAAACGGTCTTTCGGGTGATGACCTGAAAGAGGGATTAACGGCTGTAATTTACATTAAGATGCCATCAGAAAATTTGCAGTTCGAAAGTCAAACAAAAGCCAAGTTAAATAATCCCGAGGTCCAAGGGTTTGTTACCTCACTAGTCAAAGAGGGGATTGATACCTATCTTGAAGAACATCCCGCTGATGCCAAAAGAATTATGGAAAAGGTGGTATTGGCCGCTAAAGCCAGGTTAGCTGCTCGAGCCGCCAAAGACGCCGTCCTTCGAAAAGGAGCATTAGAAGGAGCATCTCTTCCAGGAAAACTCGCTGATTGCCAGTCACGCGACGCGGCTTTGAGTGAACTATATATAGTAGAGGGACCATCTGCAGGTGGTTCAGCCAAACAAGGTAGAGCTCGACAATTCCAAGCAATTCTACCTTTGGGCGGAAAAATCTTAAATACTGAAAAGGCCCATCTTGACAAAATTGTTAAATTTGAAGAACTGAAAGACTTGATTGTGGCTCTTGGAGTGGGAATTGGCGAACTACTTGATTACACAAAGATCCGCTATCACAAAGTAATCATGATGATGGACGCTGACGTTGACGGAGGCCATATCAAAACTCTTCTTTTAACTTTCTTTTTCAGACATATGCCCGATCTTATAAAGAAGGGGTATTTGTATGTTGCCCTTCCACCTCTTTACAGAATTCAAGTTGGGAAAAATATTGACTATGCTTACACCGATGAAGAAAAGGATGCTAAATTGAAACGCGTTCGATCAACGGCCCATATCCAAAGATATAAAGGACTTGGTGAAATGAATCCAAAACAACTTTGGGAAACAACCATGGACCCAGCTGTTCGAACTCTAAAGCAAGTAAACATTGAAGATGCTGAAGAAGCCGATCGAGTATTCACTATGTTAATGGGGGAGGAAGTAGCCCCTAGAAAGAGATTTATTACGAGTAGAGCAAAGTTTGCAGAGCTAGATGTCTAGTAAGTTATTGCAAAAGTGGTTCTAATTTTTTAAAATACAATTGCTGGCTCGTAAAACGAGTCATTAATTATTAATATATGATTTTTTCATCAACAAACATTCTTCTGTCTATTATTCTAGCGTCATCTATTGGCGCACTCATTATTGCTTTCTTTCTGGCTCGATATGTCCTCAAATACGAAGACGGGAATGAGAAAATGCAAGAAGTCGGCAACGCCATATTAACTGGAGCCAATGCATACCTCAAACGTCAATTCATTACCATTATTCCAATATTGATGGCCCTTACTGTATTTTTATACTTCACCGCACCAACCAAAGAATTAGCAATTGGTCGATCGGGTGCATTCCTATTAGGTGCTTTTTTCTCAGCCTTAGTAGGGACCATTGGTATGAATATAGCGACACGCGTCAATGTTAAAGTTGCCCAAATAGCTGACAAGGGGTTTGGTCAAGCACTTGAACTTTCTTTTAAGGCAGGAGCAACCACAGGAATGTTAACTGTTGGTTTGGGATTGTTGGGAGCCACTCTAATCTATTGGCACTACGGCGTTAACGCCACAGAGATCCTTCTAGGATTTGGCTTTGGTGGCTCACTTTTGGCCCTATTTATGCGTGTTGGAGGAGGCATCTACACAAAAGCTGCTGACGTTGGAGCTGACCTTGTTGGAAAAATTGAAAAGGGAATTCCTGAAGATGATCCTAGAAATGCAGCTGTTATTGCTGACCTAGTTGGCGATAATGTGGGAGATTGCGCTGGAATGGCCGCTGATCTTTTTGAATCCTACGAAGTAACATTAGTCGCTGCCATGATACTCGGATCGGCCACGTTTGGTCTTCCGGGTGTACTCTTCCCATTAGCCGTTAGGGCTTTGGGGGTTGTCACTTCCACTTTGGGAATCTTTTTAGTTAAAGCCAAGGGTAAGAGTCAAATAAGCCAAGGCATGAATTCTATTCTAAAAGCCTTTGCAGTTTCTTCCATTGTCTCAATTGCGGGATTCTTCTGGCTGGCAAATAGCATTACCCAAAATCCTAAACTAGCTATTGCTGCAACACTTGGAATTATATTGTCAGTTGTCATCTTCTATCTGACTGAACACGCAACTGGTGAGCATGCTCCAGTTAAAGACATTACCAAACAATCCCAAACTGGACCGGCAACTGTTATTCTTTCAGGACTTGTTTCTGGATTCTCCTCAACAGTCTGGGCAGTTCTAGCCATTGGAGTTACCATACTGGCTTCCTTCTTTCTGTTCTCTGATCCTGTCACAGCCGCCTACGGAGTGGCTCTTGCTGGAATGGGGATGTTAACCACAACTGGATTTATTGTTTCAATGGATTCCTTTGGCCCAATTGCTGATAATGCACAAGGTATCTCGGAACTGGCTGGCATGAAAGGAAATGCCCTTAAGGTCTTACCAAAGCTTGATTCAATAGGGAACACCACTAAAGCTACTACCAAAGGCTTTGCTATTGCCTCAGCGGTTGTTGCAGCCGTTTCCCTTTTTGAAAGTTACCTTACAGATGCTGGATTGCATGCTATAAACGTCGCCCATCCTGCTGTTTTTGTAGGCCTCTTGATTGGTGGCGCCATTCCTTTCCTTTTCTCATCTCTTACTATAAAGGCGGTTTCTGACAGTTGTTTCTCGGTTATTACTGAAGTAAGAAGACAATTTAAGGAAATGCCAGGCATTATGAAGGGGACTCAAAAACCTGACTATGCAAAAGTAGTAGACTTAACCACTAAGGCTGCTCTTTCCGCACTTGCGGCCCCTGCTCTTGTAGCCATCATTGTTCCATTATTAGTTGGGTTCTTACTCAAAGCTGAAGCTCTAGGAGCATTTTTGGCAGGCACAATTCTAACAGGACAACTACTAGCTGTATTCATGTCTAATGCTGGAGGCGCTTGGGACAATGCCAAGAAAATGATTGAAGAAGGTCTATACGGTGGAAAAGGCTCTGAAGCTCACAAAGCAGCTGTGGTTGGAGACACTGTTGGCGATCCACTAAAAGATACCTCAGGACCTGCTATTAATCCTCTTATTAAGGTTATGAATTTAGTGGCTCTAATCATTGCACCGATGGTTGTTGCTACTGAAACCCTTACTCAAACCCATTGGATGTTCATCATCGGAGGATCCTTAATTCTCGTTTATTCCCTCGTAAAAGCAGGCAAACAAGTTACCTAATATCCCCCTCTTTTTTTTGTTGAAATCAATAATCTTCTGGTATAATTGTGGTTCGTGGTTTTTACAGAATAGCGGCGTCGGAGCAACGCGTTTCGGTTTCGTTAAAACTAAATTCAATGAAGACCACGAACTAAAAATGATCCGTTAGACAAGTCTAGCGGTTTTTTACGGTTTACTGGTTCCGGTTAGGGAGGAAATTGATTGTTTGCAATCATTTGTGGCCCACATATTGCCACGCTCCTCCATTTTATTATCGGAGCAATGATTGGATAGATCGACTAGTTGTGTAATTCGAGCAGCCGCCTCCTGTTCGCTTCACAGCGCTTTAACGTCGATCTATTTCTTTTTTTAAACATTTCATCTTTACTCTTTTTGTTCGTGTGGTAACATGTATGGGAATTCGCATGGCAAAATCTAAAAAGCCATTTAATTATTATTTTCTAAACAAAAAGCTTCATCCTTCTGGCCCCAAAGGCTTTCGAACTTCAATTGCCCTTCTAATTGTTAACAAGAATCCGGGACCAAATAAAAATATCTTTCTTCTTATTCAACAAAGCAATAAAGCATGGACTATCCCCAAAGAGGGGATTAAAGAGCAAAAATTAGCGGATGATTTTTTTGCAACAATTATCAAAAACCTCGGAGATGAACAAGGATTCAAGGGAATCAAAGTTGTTGAGACGAAACCACTGTTCAAACAAATCGCTTTTGTGTTTGATTTTGATAGGCAAGTTTACGACAAAGAGCGGGCAAGGGTGGAAAAAAAGAAGGGCAGGCCCGAGAAGGGTAAAAATTATCACCTTGTCATTATGGAGTATCGAGGGTCAGACAAGATCCCCCTTGTTCCAGGCCCCGAAACCATTAACTACCAATGGGTAAATGAAAAGGAGGCTATTTTACTTCTTAAGGAAAATATCGCGCTGACTAAAGCTGGAGATCTACCATCAATGAGTTCTTCGAAATATAATTTAGGGTTTACAAAAAAGGCCATAAAGACTCTTCTTGCTCTTCAAAAAATCCAGAGCCTTAAAACCACTGGTCAAAAACAACTACTTTAAGAAATAAAATATTTGATACAATAACAAACATGACTGCAAAGAAAAAAAGAGTTTATAGAAGTAGAACTAATAAAGTTATCTCAGGCATCATTGGAGGATTGGGGGAATATTATGATGTTGATCCCACAATATTGCGCCTTGGATGGATATTGGTTGCACTGTTCACTGGAGTAGTTCCTGGTTTAATAGCATACTTCTTGGCTATCCTCATTGTTCCCCAAAAGTAATTTCCTGGTATAATCACGCTTGAGATGTGTGTTTGGTTGTTTCACAAACGGGGGAAGGCTAAATATATTGTCCAGACTATCCAAAATTCAACTTACTATCACTAAATACACATCTCATTTTTTTCATTAGTTGACCTCCAAAGAAATTTCAGGTTAGAATCCAAGAACATGGCTGACATAATAAATGAAGAGACAAGGGGCCAAGATTTAAACCGAATTAAAATACCTATTGGCACTCTCCGGAGATTGTCTCATTTTACTACTGAACATATACAGGCCAGTGGTGAAAGAAAATCGGCAATTGATTGGATCCCAGAAGGAGGAGTGTTAATTGATATTGGGTGTGGAAACGGAGATATGGGAATCGCCGTTGCCCAAAAAAAGAAATGCCAACTTATCCAAGCAGATATCCTAGATAAACGACAGATATCCTTTAAAACCAATCACTTTGTACTCATCGACAGTGATTCTCCACCCAATTTCACAAATTTTAAAACCCCTGCAGATACAGCTATAGCAGCAGATGTCCTTGATAAGGTGGGATATCCTGACCAAGATCCTGCTCAAGCGAAGATATCATTCCTTAAGGGTATTCTCACCGGGCTAAAGCCTGATGGAAAAATAATAGTTGTATCCACTCGACAAGCAAATAAAGATTCCTTGTCTAAACTGAAGATTGAGGACTTAGTCGAAACAGACCCAGATTTACTTAATAGGGTGATCTTCTACCCAAGTAAACACAATGACGCCGGTAAACTAATAAAAATAAGTGAATCATTTGACCGATAAGACAGCGTCAAGATAGAATCTAATAATGCAAATGATCCTATTAACTCTGCCTTGTAAGGATGATAAAGAGGCTTCAAAGATCGCCAGAAAGCTTCTGGAGGAGAAATTAGTGGCTTGTGTAAAAAGAATTCCGGTTGAATCAGGGTTCTTGTGGAGAGGAAAAATTGATCAAGACCATGAAACTCTTCTTATCATGGAATCTATTGAAGAAAACTTTGATGAAATTGAAAAAGAAGTAAAAAAAATACATTCTTACAAAACATTTGTCTTGACTGCCATCCCTGTTTCAAGGGCTTCTAAAGGAGTGCTTGAGTGGTTAGATGAAGAACTCAAATAGTGAGAATTATGTAACCAGTTTTTTACGTACAGTGCCCGTAAAGCCACCCTCGCACAACGAACAACCTTCGCAAGAAACCTCAACATTTCCCATTTTGTTCACATATGAATCGAAATTTTCGTCGACCTCTGCTTCGATAAACTTATCTCCAGTTGGACAAAAAACTACTCCTCCATCATCACGAGGATAGCGAAAGGAAATAGTATATGGCTTCTTAACTTTAGGCATATTTCCAAAAAATAAACCTGAACAAACATACCGTACATCTATTTGTACTTCACGGGTATTGTTTTCAGCACTCATGGCGCGATTGTACCATAGCAGCGCATTTTAAATATTACTTATTAATCCTGCTATAATACTCCCACATTGCACCTTAAACACTTGCGTTTATGAACCCCGCAGCTACTTATTCATCTAATTAGTTCTGGAGGAAGCTATGTATAGATATTTTTTAGGTATTCCACTTTTTGTCTGGTACATCATCGGCCTTACAGTGATCGGATTTACCACTGCCTGCATTGTGTGGAAGATGGGTCCAATACAACTCATAAAATATTGGATATCGATCACAAGATCTAATGATTAAAGAAGGTGGAACATGTTAAAAGACGCAATATTGCCTGGCCTTGCCATCATACTCATAATTGCCTATGTGTATATTTCTTTTAAGGAAGATTTCGCTCTTTCTGAGCTTTTAAAAAAAGCTGCTAATTCAGAAGATGGCTGAGCAGGTAAAGACTGTACTAGTTAGTACAATAATAGAGCCCTTGATTGCAAAACCGAGGGCTTTGTTTTTTTGATCACAATGGTAATATATTAGTGAGATGAAAGATAAAGAGTTCCTGAAAGCTGCAGTTGAACAAGCCAAAATTTCTGTTAAAGAAGGAGGGTTTCCTGCTGGAGCAGTTGTGGTAAAGGACGGCAAAATACTAACAAAGGGTATTAGTGTTGGTTTTAAATTAAATGATCCAACTAGTCATGCCGAAACAGTTTCCATGAGGGAAGCTTGCCAAAGCCTTGAAACTACTGATTTAACTGGTGCCACCTTATTTGCCTCACTTCAACCTTGTCTTATGTGTTTTTCAGTAGCTAACTGGGCAGGAATTTCCCGAATCGTTTATGGCACCAAGAAAACTCTTGATATGGTCAAAAAGCAGTATTATGAAGGCGAAACTGATGTTTCTGAAGTAAACAAACAAAATAATAAGCAAATAGAATTGGTTTATCTTCCTGATTTTGAACAAGAAATGCTTGAGTTGATAAAAAAATGGGAAAAAAATTTGACCCAACAATAACCCAAAAGATATAATCGGGCCATGAAAAGAGAACATACGCCTCGAAGAGAGATAATGAAACAAGCGATTGATATCATTCATACCGCCGCACGAGGGAGAGGTGTTTCTAGAGGTGCTCATGCGCGAGACATATTAGAAGATCCCCATGCTACTCCAATTTTCAAATCTGCTGCACTTATTGTTAAAACACGAGAACTAATAAAGAAAGATCGTGAAGGCTAGAAAAAATATAAAAATTCTCCTGTTACTTTTATTATTTGGATTCATTTGGATGGCTATTCGGGGGCCAGAAGACAGATGGATGTGTGAAAATGGGGAATGGATCAAGCATGGCGTCCCTTCTGCAACTAAACCAACCAAGCCCTGTAAGTAAACAAATTACTTAACCTTTAAAGATAAATCTTCGTGTATAATTAGGGTGGTAAAAATGAGAAGGTTACTTTTTATGTTTGATGTAAAGGGGGTGATAAATAATGTTTAACAAACTATTCGCACTCTGTTTACTAGTAGACAACTTTGACAAGTCTTTTGATTTTTATAAAAACACGCTAGGCCTGAAGGTTAAGGATCACGAAAGCCATTTTGCCAATTTTAAAATGGGCGAAACCGAGCTTGCGATCTTTGGAAAAGACGAGGCTGTTTCAATGTTTCCGAAAAAACACATGAGACCAGGGGGTGGTGCAGTGATTGGATTCCAGGTTGATGATGTTAAAAAAACCTGTGATGATCTAAAGTCAAAAGGTATTGAAATATTTGAAGGTCCAAAAAAAACTGAATGGGGGCAAACTGTTGCTTATTTCAATGACCTTGATGGGAATATCTGGGAAATATCTAACAAATAAAGACCATGAAACTCAAGAAAGTTAGCTCAAAAATAATTATCCCTTCTAAGCCTTTTGATTTTGATTCTACTTTCCACAAACCCGACCATTTCACCTCAGGCGATAATCAATGGGAAAAGGGGATCAGATGGCAAACCTGGCATTGGCAAGGAAAACACTTAGGTTTAAAGTTTATCAACCGCGGAACTAAAACTGATCCAAAAGTCAGAGTTGATATCTTTTTTAACAAATCTCTTTCAAAAGATTTCATTGATTCTTTGATTGAAGAGATTAAGTTCAGGTTCAATCTTGATCTTGATTTAACCGACTTCTACACCCAATTTAAAAACGATAAAGTCTTGAAACCAATTATTAAGCGATGGAAAGGAATGAGACCAGGACATCCCAGCTCTCTCTATGAGTACATTATTATCGGTATTGTTTTGCAAAACGCCACTGTCAGAAGATCAATTCAGATGTTTCAAGCTCTTTTGAAAAACTACGGGAAACTACTTGAATACAATGGCAAGGAACTGTGGTGTTTTTGGATGCCAGGAGGATTAAAAAGGGTGACTGAAAAACAATTAAGAGATCTGAAAGTAGGGTATCGGGCCAAGTCAATCAAAAGAATTGACGATGAATTCACAAAAGGAAGTATTGATGAATTTAAGTTAAGAGAAAAAGATATGGATACTCAAAAAGAGGAACTGTTAAAACTATACGGAGTTGGACCAGCCACTGTTTGGTATCTTTTATTTGATGTGTTTCATCACTGGGGGCATTTTGAACATGTCTCTCCTTGGGAGCAAAAGATTTATTCAAAAGTATTTTTTGATCGCGATCCGGAAAAGCCGGTCCCAGTTAAAAAAATTCTAAAACGGTTTGAGGATTTTGGAAATTATAAACACTTAGCGGTTCATTATATTTGGGAGGATTTGTGGTGGAAGCGAAAAACACAAAGTATTCCATGGTTGGAGAAGCAAATCAGAATTTAATCCAGTTATTTTTAAAACTTTTTCAAAGGGATTCATATAATCTATAATTTTTCCTTCCAGAATGAAATTATATTGCCACCTTTCCAAAAAACTCTTCTCTGATATAATTGGCAAGTTAAAATGAATTGGAAATATTTTCTCCTTGGTGTAATCATTGCTGCTGTACCTGGAAGCATCATTGTTCTTTCTAAGAATCCTAAGCCAGAAGTATTAAGTAGTGTAATTGTTATTACTCCTAACCCCACTCCAACTGAGACACCCTCTCCCACACCCGAGCCTACTCCTTCTCCAACACCAAAGCCCACCAAAACTCCAAAACCAACTCCTGTAGAAACCGTGGCACCAATCCCACCTCTTTCATCTCCCGAAGAAACCCATGGTTTTGTTGAACGATTTGCTGGTCAATATAGTGTTGACCCAAATGTGCTTCGTCATATTGCAGTCTGCGAATCAACCTTTAATCCACACGCTGTTAATGGCCCATATGTTGGCCTCTATCAATTTGGACCAATCACTTGGCAAAATAATAGAGTACTGATAGGGGAGGACCCTGATCCCATTCTCAGATATTCTGCTGAGGAATCAGCTCAAACCGCAGCCTACTTACTGGCTACAAAAGGGAGAGGGTTCTGGCCCAACTGCCAGCCCTAAAGCTTGGAGACAATGAATCCTTGGACATCTGCCCATATATTTTTTCCTTCCTTGGGAACTAGGATATATGCCCCCGCTGAACTCTTGGAAGCAGAGAGAACGTTTTCTTCAGTTAGATTAATTTCCACGACTTCATAATCCCCAGGACTGCCAAATATTGTAGCCAATTCCTGAGCTCTCTTTATTGTGAGGTCTGTTGAAACAAGGTCAAATAATCCCTCGATTAATCTCTTTCCTGTTGTTAATACTTTTTTTGAAATAAGCTTCTCCACAACTCCTTTAAGTAGGGCAAATTGTTTTTCAGACCGGGAAAAGTCGCCTCCATATGTGGCGGAATGCCGTGAGCGAACGTATTTAAGGGCTAGGTCTCCATCAAGATTGTTTTTGCCTTGATCAAAGTGAATGTGCTCGTATCTGCATTCAAATTGTTTTTCTAATTGAAAGCCTGAATATTTTTCATGAACTTCGGCAAATTCGGAAGCACTCATTCCACAAGTTTCATTTTCTTTACCCTTAACAGGATAGAAGTAATCATCCCAGGCAACTTTTGATTCAATCGTAACGCCACCCAGGTCATCGATTAGGTTTTGGAAAGCGTTAAAATCAATATCAATATAGTAGTTGGCTTTAATACCGGTCACCACTTCAGCTGCGTACTTGGTTAGTTCGCCTGCACCCTTAACACCTCGAAATTCAGGTCTTTTATTGGCATAGATAGTATTGTTAACAGCCACTGCATAGGCTTCATTGAATTTGTGGTTTGTTTCATTGTTAAAGTCAGTAGGGATTGAGACCCAAAGATCTCGGGGGATAGAGATGAGGGCTACTTTTTTGCTCTGGATATCAACTCGTATCAAAATGTTGGTATCTGTTAGAGTTCCACCAGAATGACCTTCTCCACCACGACCCAATAGTAGTACTGAATAAACACTATCGCTATCAGGAAAGGGAGTATGGTTGGTATCAATAAACGGCTCTTCTTCAGCTATTTCAGTTGCTAGCTCATCTTTCTTGGTCGCATAAAGAACAATGGTTGTTGCCAGGAAAATTGCCACAAATATTCCTATAAAAAAGGCAATGAAGGCTTTTGGGTTTTCGTAAAGTGAGTCGATGTTAATCTTTTTCATTATTAAATCATATATAACTACTCTTTAATTATATACCTGAAAAATGGTTTTTCTAATGTGATACAATCCAAATTAGAAAAAGGTCCATAAGATACTTTTTCTCCTTACTTATTCTAAGGCCTGTGGCTTTCAGGCCTTAGAAGGAATATCGCACTGAGCGAGTTTAAATAGCTTAGACTCTGTCTCAGTTTAAAATTTTTAAGAAAAGTTGGAGTTCAAAAATGGGGGACAGTGTTTTCCTTTAACACACACTTTAACCGCCTGACCCGCGAGGAATTCCAACGTTTCTATCATTGTAGCCAGAGATCTGGTTGTGGCATGCTTGCTTTGGACCCTGTTCCGAAGTGGCCGGCAGCCAATCAGGATACTTATCCTAAGCAACCAGATCTCCATCGTTGTCCATTTTATTGGTACAGGGCTGTTATCTGTTGTTTTTCCTTCCTCCTTGAGGAGCAGATAATGGCCCTACCCACACAAGGAGAGTTACTTCAGTTCGAAGATCACTGTCACTGTTTTTGCCACAGAAGAAGATCCTGGTTCTATTGGAGCACCTCCACCACCACCAGCCTCGAGAGTTCGGAAAATTGGAGTTGTACTCGTACCTTCAGTTACAGAAATTACTTTTCCTAAGGTTGAACCTGAAGCTTCCGCTAATTCCTCAGCCTTCTCTCTTGCATTATCAACCGCATCTTTCATCAGGCCTGTTTCGGCCTCTTGGGTATCTTCCACTCGAAAGTTTGGTCCATACACATTGGTAGCCCCACTTTGACTCAAGAGATCAGCCAAGTCACTTGCTTTATCAACATCCCGAAGAGTGATTACAACATTATTGCTCACTCGCCACTGTCCTGGTCGAGACTTTTGGACTCCTTCGTCATAATAGCGCTCGTCCATTTGGGAAATATTGATGTTTTGAGTTTTTAGGTCATCCCCATCTATGCCAAAGTCTTTAACATCTTCAAGAATTGTTTCTATTTTACTGTTTACCTCATTAACAGCCTCCGTCTTATCATCTTTCGTGACAGAGACACCTGCTGTGAAAGAGGCAACCTGACTCCTTTGTTTAGTCTCAGCCCTACCCGATACTGTAATGGTTGAAGCGGGGGAGAGAGTGAGTTTTCCCCAATTAACATTCTTCCAAGGGACAATAAAGGCTCCACCCAATAAAAAGACGGTAAAAAGAATAATTCCTAAAGGGCCATTAAATGATTGTTTTTCTTGAGTCACAACTTAAAAGTACACTGTGATTGATCTTAATGTCAACATCTCTAATTTACTCTATAATCTTAGGCGTATGAAATATTTGGCCCTTTTTGATTTTGACAATGTTATCTACATGGGGCACTCTTTTTTTGATTCAACCAAGTTTGCCGTTCAAAGAAGGCTTGTTTCGCAAAAAACCTTGGATAAAGTTGTTAAAGAGTTTGATAAGTATAAAAAAGGCAAACAAACATACGATGAAATGGGGGGCAAGTTACTCCAAGCATATGCCAAAGACATTAAAGGCAAAAAAGAAGACAATTTTATAAAAGCAGCCCATGACTTTTTCAGTGTTAAGCAAAGCTCTATTTTTCCTTATTTCAAGTCTCTTGTTCCAGTTCTTAGGCAAACACATGACATATATGTCGTGACCACCAATGGGCAATTTATAGCTAAACCTTTAGTTCCGATTTTGGGAATCAAGGGATATTATTCTTCAATCTTTGGAGTGATGAATGAAGTGTTCACTGGCAAAATCTTCAGGTCTCTTACTACAGGTAAGGGCCCAGTCAAAGAAATTGCAGATCATTACCCAAAAGAAAAGTCTATTGGGGTGGGGGATTCGGACAACGACATTGACATGCTTGAGCTTGTTGAAAACAAGTTTTGCTTTGAACCAACCAAAGAACTTGAAAACATCGCAAAGAAGAAAAAATGGGAAATAATTGATCGATCAAACGCTGAAAAAAAGATTCTTGAAATTAACGATAATTAGCCTCAAAACCAGTCAGTTCACGCTTGTTTGTTAGCCTCAAAAAGGGTAAAATGAGAGGGTGGGCACAAAGCCCTAATTTTTTTGGTGACTATGAGTAATAAAGATCAAAAAGACCAAATTGTTCCAGTAACAATTATCGAAGAGATGCAAAAATCGTATCTTGATTACGCGATGAGTGTTATCGTTTCCCGAGCCCTTCCTGATGTTCGCGATGGCTTGAAACCTGTTCATAGAAGAATTCTCTATGCCATGCACTCAATGGGTCTTTTCCCGGGCAAAGGTTTTTCAAAATGTGCCAAGGTGGTTGGAGAAGTCCTTGGGAAATATCATCCTCATTCTGATACCGCCGTCTATGATGCTTTAGTTCGTTTGGCTCAAAGCTTCACCATGAGATACCCCTTAATTACAGGGCAGGGAAACTTTGGTTCAGTTGACCGAGATCCGCCAGCTGCCATGCGTTATACCGAAGCCAAGATGTCTCCAATTTCCCAAACCCTTCTGTATGATATCGATAAAGAAACGGTTGACCGTGCAGATAACTTCGACGCCACCCTGAAGGAACCTAAATATCTGCCGGCATTACTACCAAACCTACTATTAATGGGATCTGAGGGAATAGCGGTTGGAATGGCTACCAAGATTCCTCCTCACAACCTAACTGAAGTAATTGATGGTGTTATCGCGACCATCAAGAAGGGGAATGTGGTTTCTGAAGAGAAAGAGGTCAAGAAACAAGCTGACTTTGCGATAAAGCGAATTGAACTAGTCGCCTCAAATAAAAAGGTAGGAGAAGTAACGGAAACAATCAAATCTCCTAAAGTATCTTTTGAAAGTAGAATCACAATTGATGAGCTAGTTGCCATAATCCCAGGACCAGATTTCCCTACAGGAGCCGCAATTTATGACGGCAACTCTTTGGGTGAAGTGTATGCTACAGGGCGCGGAAAAATAATCATTCGAGGTATTGCTGAAATTGCTGAAGCAAAAAGAGGAAGACACCAAATAATAATCACTGAGATTCTATATCAGGTAAATAAAGCCACCATGGTCAAGAAGATTGCTCTTTTAGCTCGAGAGAAGAAACTAAAAGGAATTGCAGACCTCAGGGACGAATCAGACAAAGATGGTTTGCGAGTTGTGGTTGAATTAAAAAGAGACGCCAGACCAAAGGCCGTTCTTAACAATCTCTACAAGCACACCAAGCTGCAAGATAGTTTCCCTGCTAATTTCGTGGCCCTTGTTGATGGGACACCTCATACCCTAAACCTCAAACAAATATTAACCGAGTACGTTAAACACCGCCAAGACATTATCGTCAGGCGCACTATTTTTGAACTGACTAGTGCAAAAAGAAGAGCCCATATCTTGGAGGGCTTAAAGATTGCCCTTGATAACTTGGATGCTGTTATTAAGACTATTAGAGGAAGTCGCACTCAAGAAGACGCCAAGAAAAATCTTATCAAGAAATTTAAATTATCAGAAATCCAGTCAATCGCGATTCTTGATATGCAGCTTCGAAGATTGGCCGCTTTGGAGCGTGCCAAAATTGAAAAAGAGTATAAGGAGATCAAAAAACTTATTGATCGCTTGTCAGCAATTCTTAGTGATCCCAAAAGGGTTCTTAAGATTATTGTTAAAGAATTAATTGAACTTCGAGAAAAGTTTGGAGACAAAAGAAAAACAAAGATCTACAAACAAAAGATTGGTGATTTCACTGATGAGGATTTGGTAGCTAAAAAAGAAACCCTAGTCACGATCACAAAGTCTGGCTATGTAAAAAGAGTCGCTAGAGGCACTTATAGAGCCCAGAGGAGGGGTGGAAAGGGTGTTGTTGGCATGACCACAAAAGAAGAGGATGATATTGAGCATCTTTTGTCGGCTACCACCCACGATACTATTCTATTCTTTACCAATAAGGGTAGAGTATATGGCACGAGAGCTTGGGAGATACCTGAAACATCAAGACAAGCCAAGGGGCAAGCTGTGGTTAATATCATAGACATTGATCAAGACGAAAAAATAATGAGTGTCCTTCCAATTGAAAATGGCCAGTCAAAGGGACATTTGGTCATGGCTACAGAAAATGGAGTGGTCAAAAAGACAAAACTCACTCAGTTTGCCAACTTAAGATCATCAGGCCTCATTGCCATACGATTAGGAGGCAAGGATTCATTGGTGGGTGTTAGAAAAACTTCTGGTGAAGATCATATTCTGCTCATCACCAAACAAGGTAAATCGATTAGATTCCCTGAGAAAAATGTTCGACCAATGGGGCGTGCTACTACAGGCGTTAGGGGAATTAAGCTTAATCCTGAAGACTTGGTCATTGGAATGGAAGTCTTTAAACCAACACAAAAACAACCCAAGGACAAGCGAAAAAAGAATTTTAGAGATATTCTGATCATTTCAGAGAATGGTCTTGGTAAAAGAACAGCCGTTAGGAATTTCCCAGTCCAAAAAAGGGCAGGGAAGGGGGTCAAGGCTGCTGTTGTTAATAGTAAAACCGGAGCTTTAGCCGCCATGCGAATGGTTAATGAAAAGATAGAGCAAATAATCATAACCAGCAATATCGGACAAATCATTAAAGTACCTCTAAGAAATATCCCTCAGATGGGAAGGGCCACTCAGGGTGTTATTATTATGCGCTTTGCCAAGAAGAGAGGCGCAGTGGCTGCATTCACCACACTGGAGAAAAATCTAGCTAAGTAGTTAGGAACTTAACAAAATCTTCTGGATAAGGGTAATTATGGTCGGAGCGGTCTTTCTCAATTACTTTTACTTTAGGTTTTACTGAACGAACAAACTTTGTAATTATCTCGGCATTAGCAAACGGATCCTTTTTGTTTTGAATTACTAATATGTTTTTTGATGAAATTTGAATAAAACCTCTTGTGTACAATTCTCGTGTTTTTTTAGTTCTAAGTTTTGTTGGAATTCCACAAAGAATAATTTTGTTTATCTGAGACATTAATTCACTTATTAAGTGCATAGTGACACGGGTGCCCAGCGATTTAGCAATTATGTTAAATGTGTCCTTTCCAACTTTCTTTTTTATTTTCGTTATCTCTCGGGGTAGTGACATGCTTCCGCCACTCCAATGATCCCACTCAATGACAGAAGAATTAGTTATTTTATCCTTAATCTCATATGCCCATTCTTTGTTGTATGGTGAATATCCTGGAAGGATGATTGTTTTCAATCTTTCCCTCCCTTTCCATGAAATGATTTATGGATATCTCGAAGTTGTTTGTGGGTGACATGAGTATAAATTTGAGTTGTCTGAACGTTTTTGTGACCAAGCATTTCTTGAACCGATCTAAGATCAGCTCCTGCTTGAAGCAAGTCGGTGGCAAAAGAGTGTCTTAAGATGTGGGGAGTAACATCAACTGGAAGGGAAATCTTTCTGGCGTATTTTTTCATCATTCTCTGAACTGATCGGGGAGAGAGGCGCATTTTCTCATCAGGAATAGATGGATCCATTTTCCCACGATGTCTTATAAAAAGTGGTTCATAACGATCTTCTCGGGCTTTAATGTATTTTTTTACCCATTCAGCGGCACGGGCAGACAAAAAGACTACTCTTGCTCTGCCACCTTTCCCGATAATGCCAAATTCACGTCTATCAAGATCAATCTTATTTCGATCCAATGAAACAAGCTCTGATACACGAAGACCAGTTGAATAAAGAACCTCAAGCATTGCTTTATCCCTTTTACCGTTTATTTTAGAAAGTGATGGGGCATTGAGCAATCGATCAACTTGGTCACCAGAGAGAAATTTAACTTGCCGTTCATCAACTTTAGGTAAATCAATCTTGTCGGGGCTCATTACTTTATAATCATTCTTTATAAGCCACCTGAGGAAGGATCTAATGGCAATAGCATGATACCCCTGGGTTTTGCGGGAGAGCGTGCCTCCTTTGCCATCGGTTTTGCGGGAAAGATAGACTCTAAAGGAGCGAATGACCTCAGAATTAATGTCTTTCAGGTTCCTTCTGATTCCTTCTTTTTTTAAAAATCGGGTGAAACGACCAAGATAATGTTTGTAGTTTCGTATGGTTAGGGGAGAGGAGCCTTTTTCAACTTCCAAGTACTCCAAGAACTGCTCAATTTTTCGGGCAATCTCAGATGGTTTGGATACTTGGGCAGCAGTCATCCTAATATTTAGTCTATAACACAGGAGAATAGAGTGTCAACATTGTGCGACTAACTAAGTGGTTTGATTTATTTGCTTATTAAAAAGTAATAATGTAGTCTCAGGGTTATCAGTAAATTTCGATAAAGTAATTGTTATTTTACTAATAAATGGCAGAAATACAATTGGTAAGAATAAAATCAATTTACGGCGATCTTAAAGGCCTAATTAGCCAAATACCTTCATTAAAAGAAAGTGCTTTGGTATCTGAGTTTATTGTTGAACAAATAAACTCAGAGCTTGACAATCTTTCTGATAAAACAAGTAGCGATTATTCTACATACAAAATCCCTGATTCCCAAAGAAATCATAACTGGCCAAAGAGCTTTCAAGCGGGGGTCGTTCGCGTTCAATTAGGAAGGGTGATAAGCAAGCTTGAAGAAGAATATGGATTTGGACAAGCGACCGAAACTGAATCCCCTGGCATCGTAATTGTAAATAAAAACGAAAATGAAATATCATTACAAATTAACTACACAATCAATGATCTTATAGACAGAGAGGACGACAAAGAAAGTAAAAGTAAGCTCATACAACTTGATAAAGAGTTGAAAAAACCAAATAAGGATTGGGATGCAATTAAAAAAACATTGGTATGGATATTGAATTTTAGTAAGGAGCTCTTCTTGGAGATAATACCAATTATTCTGCAAAAAAAGTTGTGAAGAATAAACTGATTATGACTTACTCAGCTGGTTGTGACTTAACAGTAATATATTGTAAATAATCCATGTTATCAAATATTGATAGATATAAAGATGATCTGAAAAAACTTATTATAGAGGGAGACAGTTTATACATGTCTATGCAACATGATTGTTACCCCGAGAAGTTTGAAAAGGTCGTTGGTGCCAAATACAAAAAAATCATAAAATCACTCCCTTCGTTCTCAGGTGAATACCAGGCTTGGTATTCAGAAGCAACTGCGTTGATAAAACAATTGTTACCAGATAGACTAGATGACTTTTCAAAATTATATTTAAAACCAAAAAATAGAAAAGCAATTACAAGCGAAAACTACTCAATTGAGGACTATCTTCAAGGACTGAACGTAACCAGAGGCTGGGAAAAAGAGAAAGTTGTTGGCCCCAATGCCGCAATTCCAAGATTTGAACAACAACAAAGTATTCTAAAATCAGCTGAACAAAGATTAAAAAGCTCTCTATTTGACATAAAACAAACCGTGCATGCTGACTTGTTTGATTCCGAGTTAGATGCCGCGAAGGATCTTAACGATAAGGGTTTTATGAGAGGTGCTGGGGCTATGGCAGGAGTTGTACTTGAAACACACCTAAGACACGCCTGTGATAACCACAAAATAAGAATACGTAAAAAAGCACCGACAATTAACGACCTGGGTCAACTGCTTAAAGATAAAGATATTATTGAACTTTCGGTCTGGAGATTTATCCAGCACCTATCCGATTTACGCAATAAATGCGACCACAAAAAGTCGCAAGACCCTTCAATAACTGAGGTTAATGAGCTCATAAAAGGGGTGGAAAAAATTATAAAAACAGTATTTTAATTTGTGGATCCAAAAAACACTAGATCGGCTTGTCCAGGGGAGAGGGGTAAAACCACCCAAATATAATTCGGGGATTCTTCGGTTTGAGAATTTACATAGATAACTTTTTTAGGGGGTAAAACAAATAATAAAAGTGTCTATTTGTTGCTTATCTTTCTATAAGTGGCCCGGGAGGTGTTTGGAAGGTGCTCCACTCTATGTCATTCTCCACTTCGTCGCAAAAGTACCATTGTACGACCATATATAATGATTAAGGCTAGACCATATTACAACTACTTATATTGGCTTATAGCACTGATTCTTCTAAGAGGACTAATAACTAATAAGGACCATTCTAAGCCACTTGCTCCCTAAAGTTGGTATCATTACTCATTGAGCAGCAATACTTGTATATCTGGTCTGCAAGGGTTGTCCCGTCTGGACTTATCCACATAGTGTGCCTATATACCTAGAGAGAATATGAATGAATAAATTCCCCTTTATTTATTTGGCACACTTACGAGTGAGAAGTGATGCAACGTTACCGCTTCTGTGCCCAGCGACTATATCAATCTGTACCACTTGTCCTTCGGGTATTCTTGGGAAGAAGGCCTTGCGTCGCTTTTCGTGAAAATTTCTTACACTTATTGTGAAACGTTTTCCTTTCACATCATGAAAATATAAATATTATGGGATATATCACGCCTCCTCCCCCGCCTGTGGTGTCAGAAAATTTCCTTGTAATGGAGCCTGGCCGAACTTATATTAGCCTCCCCAGCGAGTAGCAATAAACATTCCGATAAATACGGCTATTCCCACAATCAGGTACTCCCTCACTGTTTGAGCAAATAATCTAGCCTCAAGCTTTGCCTGACCCAAACCTAACAAGATGTAAACAGCCGTTGTTAAAAAGAGTGAACCCACGACAACGGTAACAGGCCAGAAATAAAGTATCACCGCAACTTCACCGAGGATAAGGCTGGAAACGGCGGACATTGTAATTAATTCTTTTGAATATTCCCTCGTTAAAGGAATCGTCCAATAGCCTTGTAGGAATATTGGGAAGGAAAGAAGGGAAACAACAAAGGGTAGGATATAAATTTCAGTTCGAAGTGACAGTATTGCATCGAAAATAAGGAATGTAATGACCAAACTGAGTACAAACCCTACTCCCCTTGCAGCACGAAGAAGAGCGATAGTTCTAATTGCTGAAACGGTATATATATTGGTAGTAAGGCAAAGCGCATATATCCCAATACCATAAAATATAACAATTGGAATCCTTGCATAGAGAGTGGTTGGCAGTAAAAACCAAAACAAACCAACACCAATGGTGAAAAGGGTTGGTAACACAAAGACTAATAGCGTCATATTCCTCCCCAACCCCTCACGGAGAGACCAATAAAAAAGAATGGCCGTTAATAACCCTAGGCCCCCAATTGCCATAAATCGATATCTATCTTCCAGTAATTGAATGCCAATAAAGCCTAGAGAGAGTATGAAAGATGTGATTATGAATCGTCTTCGTTTTGTCATAGAGTTATAATTCCGATGTTATGTTTTCGGGAAGATCAACATTCGCAAAAACTTTTAATACATCGTCATGATCTTCCAAGGTGTTTAGAAACTTGATTGTTTTTTCGGCATCTTGTCTGTCGTGAACACTTACCAAGGATTTTGGTTTCTGAAATAGCTCTGAGGAAATAATAGAAAAACCATTACTTTCTAATTTGGTTTTTACCAAAGCAAGTTGTCCTGGTGCTACATAGGCCTCTACTCCTTCATTCACCTCTTCTACATCGTCTACTCCCTGATCGATCAACTGGAGCATTTGGTCTTCTAAGTCTGTTTGTTTTCCTATTAAGATCAGCCCCTTTTGTTCAAAGTTAAAACTAACAGCTCCCGGGCCGGCAAGGTTCCCCCCTCCCCTTTCGAATGCAGTTTTAAGTTCTTGAGCTGTTCTGTTTCTGTTGTCTGTCGCCACTTCAACCATCACGGCAATTCCTTTAGGTCCAAAACCTTCATAGACCACCTCTTCCAGGGTTCCCCCATCAGATTTTGCTAAAGCTCTCTCAACATTGGCTTTTGGCATATTGGCTTGCTTAGCTATGTCTATAGCCATTCGAAGTTTGTGGTTGGTGTCTGGATTATTGCCTCCTCCAGTTTTAATAGCGACTGATATAGCTCTCCCCAACTTTGCAAAAACCTTTCCACGAACCTTATCAGTGGCTTCTTTTTTATGTTTAATTGTTGACCATTTACTATGCCCAGACATACGTTGTTTCGATTATACAATAATTATAGCTTCTTACTTAGTGTTTCACTTTGATCTTCTTGACAACGCTTTTTTCATATCTATACTCGATAGAGAAAAGACTTAATATGAATAACGACCTTGCCCAACAAGCAATTACAGCCGCTCTTGCCGCAAACTGGGAAGAAGCAGTAAAGCTAAACAAACTTATCCTTCGCAAAAACAAAATTAATATTGATGCCCTTAATAGATTGGCGAGAGCTTACTCAGAGCTTGGTGATCTTGAAAGAGCCAAAAAAAATGCAAAAAGAGCCTTAAAGATTGATAAATATAATAATATTGCCACAAAGTCCCTTGAAAAGTGGGAAAACTTAAAAGGCATAAGTATAGTCAAAACCACCCCTACATCTTCATCTTCAGAAATGTTTTTAGAAGAAGCAGGAAAAACAAAAATTCTTAAATTACTTAATCTTGGGGCAAAAGATAAAGTTCTAAATAACTTAGACACCGGTGACGAAGTAACACTTGCTATTCGTGGCCATAGAGCTTGCCTTATTACTCTTAATGGGGCGTATGTTGGCCGATTGCCTGACGATATTGCCTCTAGACTAAAGAAACTAATTAAATACGGAAACGAGTATAACGCTCATATAAAATCTATTGATAAAGAGGAAGTATGCGTATTCTTAAGAGAAACAAAAAGAGTTAAGGAACTTGAGGATATTCCTTCATTTTCTACAGATAAAGTAAACTATATTGCCTTCACACCACCTGAGCTGGTTCACGATAAATCTGAAATTAAAAAATCCCTGAATAAGGAAGAAGACGAATAATTAGAATCTTTCAGCAAACCCCTCACCCATTAATACCTCGATATCAAAGTTACTTTCAGTTTCAATAGTCTCCTCTTTGCAGGAAAGGAGCTTGGCTATTCTCATGACAATAAGTTCGTCTTTCCCCCCTATCACACATCCCCCATCGACAGGGTCAACTTTTTTAACTAAAGTTATTTTTCCCCCCAGTGACTCTAGTACCTCACCCACCACATCTGATAAGTAAGGCTTCCCTGTTGAGTCTTTGATTAATACCCTCGCTTGAGATTTAACTAAATCAGGGTCTGAAAAAATTGAAATTATACCTGTAGGGACTTTGGTCCGCATCACAAATCCAGCGTTGCCATCTCTCAATGTTTTCTTTTTTAAAACACCGTTTTTGGATAAATCCAACTCTTCTCTTTCCAAGTTATTCACACCCAGAGAAAAGAGGGCGATATTAATTCGATCAAGAAAAGCAAGATTTGTCTTGTAAGGAGAAAATGTGGCGGATAGTCGTGGACTCAAGCTGCTGTTAAAAAATCCTTCGGCTTCTTCTTCAGCCCAAAACGTAGTTGGTAAATTAAAATTAAAAGTAACTGTTTCGGCAAGAAGTTGGCCGGCAAAACCTTCATTGAGCCCCAGCTCCCAAACACTGCCTAATTGCCAAGTGCCAAGAGCTCTCGCTACTTCTACTTCGGTGCTGTTTGGAATAGAAACTGAAGTTATCTCGTGATTCACTCTGTCAAAAGCCGTTACAACTATCTTTTCACTTCCCCTCGTTACCAAGACAAAATTACTGTAATGGTACCAAGAAGATTTTTGGTAAAGACATGCTCCTATAACTAAAAGGGTCAGTAAGAAGATGATGATGCGCTTTTTATTAAACCTTTTGGAAGGTTTTTTACTAATTTTTTTTCGAAGGCGTACACGGGCTCGCCTAGATTTGTTACGGGCAGGTGACATTTTTCTAGTATTTTGCGTGAAAAATAGCTTGTACTTAGCTTAACCCGATTCAGCTCACCATTTCAAGGCTATCTAGGGCTTTTTGAAGATCTGGGGGTAACTTAGCTGTAAATTCCAAGTTTTTGTTTGATTGAGGGTGACTGAATTTGATTCCTTGAGCGTGTAAAAACATTCTTGGACACCACAATCTGTCATCACGAGCTCTTTTCCTTCCTGCATAGAAAATATCTGCCACAATTGGATATCCTAAGTGTTTAAGGTGAATCCTAATCTGATGAGTTCGACCCGTCTCAGGATTCAAGCGAACCAAACTATATTTCTCATTCCCTTTCTGAAAATGTTTTTCGACAACATAATCTGTTTGGGCGGTTCGTCCACCAGGCAAAACCCCGAAGCGCTCCCGATTCCAAGAAAGCCGACCAACCGGAACATCCACTCTCCCCTTTTCAGGCTCTAATTTGCCATGAACCAATGCCAGATACTCTTTTTTAATTGACCTATCCTTAAACTGCTTCTGAAGAGCCTCAAATGATTCCTTATCCTTGGCGAGAATCAAAATACCACTCGTTTCCTTATCAAGGCGGTGAACTATTCCAGATCGAAATTCTTTTGATTTTGCAGTTGAAAACTTGAAGTTTTTTGAAACCCAAGTTTGAAGAACAGGTTGGTCTTTTGTGGTGGATGCCTCGTTTGTAATCCATCCAGAAGGCTTGCCCACAACAAGCAGATTCTCGTCCTCAAAAATAATGTTCGGATTCATGAGCCTTAAGCTTTTTTTTCTTTTTTCTTTTCGCAAGAAACACAGAAGGTGGCTTCAGGATAAACCACTAATCTATCGGTATCAATCATCTTGCCACAAACTTCACACGAGCCATAGTTTCCAATTTTAATTCTTGAAAGGGCTTTTCTTGTTTGGATGATTTTTTTATCTAACTGTTCCTTAATGGCCGAAGTTCTTGCATGACCAAATTGTTCAGCGGCATCAGTGTCAGGTGAAGCGTTATCCATTACTCTAGAGGGGTCGGCGAAAGGATCCTCTTTTTCAATGCTTTTCTTCTTCTTCTCCAAAGACTTGAGTCTCGATTTCAAAAAATTTCCAATAGGGGCTAGAAGATTAGCTGGAAAACTAATTCCTCCTGTCTTCTTTTTCTTCTTCTTGTTCTTTTCCTTTTTTTGTTTCTTTGCCATATTAAGTTTCTCGCTTATGTTTCGGTCCTGGACAGATTATATACTAACAAAAAAAAGATGAAAGCAGCAACAGACGACAGTAAAAAATCAAACCTTCCAGCCGATGTGTAAAGAGTTTGGTAAAAAGCTGTGCCAACTGCCCTAATTAGAAATATAAACCCAGCAACAGTAAAGCCAGAGAAGCCAACTCTTCCTGATTTATACCAAGAAAACCTTTTATAATATTTGTCGAGCAAGGAAAAGCTCATTAATCCAATAAAGAGAATTCCTGCTCCAATAAGTGAGGAGAGATTTGAATTGGTAATAGCGTGATTTAAGAATGCAAACATCAACCAAAACATCAAACCGATATTGGCGGCTTCAAAAACTTCTGTAAATTTAAAATTGAATTTTAATATGCCAAACAGCAGTCCAAGTAAGTACCCGAGTATCACTAGCCAAAACCACCAAAGAGAGGCAAACTTTAGACTGAGGGAGAAAGCCAATAATATTCCGGCAAGGATTAAAAATCCTCCAGAAAATGTCTGAGAAGATATATAGTCTTCTTTTACTCTTTTCCAAAAAATAAACAGGAATCCTAATATACCAACAGCATGTAATAGAATATTCATTGTTTTTCTCCCAGTTAGTATATCATCAAACGGCTTTCTAAAATTGAATATTTAGGCTCAATCCTTCATACTATTTAACAATGTTAGAAACCCCGCACATAATTGTCGGTATTGCTATTGCCACCAGATTCCCTAATCCTGCTGTGTCTATTCCATTGGCTCTAGCAAGCCACGTTATTCTCGATCGCATTCCCCACTGGAACCCCCACACTTACACCGAAACCGAAAAACACGGCAAGCCTTTGAGAAAAAGCCTAATTATCGCCTACTCCGATATCTCCTTGGCTTTCATTATCGGCTCCACCGTCGCATTCCTAACTCTCCCCAACATTGCTCAAGCTACAAATATTATGCTCACTTGTTTTGCCTCTGTATTACCAGATGTTAGTAAATATCCCTTTTTCTTGTTTAAAAGCGCTAGAAAAGGACTTTATAAAAGGTGGGTGGATTTTGAACGCTCTTTACAGGTAGATGCAGAGCCTATTCCTGGAATAATTAATCAATTGATAATCATCCTCACCGCGTATCTTTGGATTCTAGCCTAAGAAGTAACTCTTTCAACGTATTGCCCGTTTCTTGTATCAACTCGTACTTTATCTCCATTTTTAATAAATAAGGGTACTTTGACTGACAGACCATTTTCAAGCTTTGCCGACTTGTACATATTGCTAGCAGTGTTACCTTTCACCCCAGGAGCAGTCTCCGTTACGCTTAAGGTAACTTTAGGTGAGATATCAACAGACAGTGGTTTTTCTTCCCAAAACAATATGTCTACCATTTCACCTTCCTTAATAAACAATATTTGTTCCTTAATCAGGTCGAAAGGAATTTCTGTTTGGTTAAATGTTTTTTGATCCATGAACGTAGCCGTATTGCCATCGTTAAAAAGATACTGGAGAGGTTTTTTCTGAGTCGATATTTCATCAACTTTAGAAGCTGAATTCATTGTTTTATCCTCAAGGTTACCGTTTTCTAAGTTTCTGACAGAAAGTTTTACATTTGCTCCTCCCCGACCGATTTTCTGATGGGTGTATTTCACTACACGATATGGTTTTCCATCCATCAAGAAGGCTGTCCCATTTTTTAGATCAGTTGCTAATGCCATAAATAAGTGCTCAGGGAGAGACTCGAACTCTCACGAGGAATTAACCTCATAGGTTTTTGAGACCTACGCGTCTGCCAGTTCCGCCACCTGAGCTGTAAGTAGTATTTTACCATTTTGGCAGGCTGTTTTCAGGATTTTTGAGGTTGAGGAGCAGGCGACCTCTTTTGCTCCCGACCGTAGAACTTAATACGATCACCCTTAAAGAAGAGTTTGATTGATCGAAGGGGTCCATTTCTGTGTTTCGCCACATCAAGAGTAATGTTTTCAAAGTTTTCATCATCTTCACGCCACAAGAACATGACAACGTCAGCGTCCTGCTCAATGCTGCCGGATTCTCTCAAATCAGCAAGTTGAGGTCTTTTTTCTCCTCTTTGTTCAACGGCTCGAGAAAGCTGAGAAAGGGCTAAAACTGGCACTTTAAGTTCCCGAGCTAAGTTCTTTAATCCTTGGGAAATTTCTGATACTTCTTGGACTCTATTCTCAAGTTGCCTTGATCTCGCTAGCTGAAGATAATCAACCACTATTAAATCAACCCCTGAATCGACCTGAAGTCGTCTTGCTTTGGTTCGCATCTCGAGGATCGATAGAGCCGGGGTGTCATCAATAAATAGTGGGGCTTCAGCTAACTCCCCCATTGCATTTGATAACTTGGTAAAATCTTCCTCTGAAAGCTTCCCTGTTTTTAATCTCCAAGCATCAATATCAGCCTGAGCAACAAGCATTCTATCAACTAGTTCTTCCTTGCTCATTTCAAGTGAGAAGAAGCCAACTGGTTTTTTATGTTTTACTGCTAAGTTTTGGGCAATATTAAGAGCTAATGAAGTTTTTCCTATACCAGGTCGAGCGGCCAGTATTAAAAGGTTTGATTTTTGCATACCAGCTAAAGTGTCATCCAGGTCCTTATATCCAGTGGGGGTGCCTCGAAGTCCTTCAGCTTGTTTGTGGAGTTCATCAAGGCGATCAAAGCTTTCAGCCAAAGCTTCTCGAACTGGGGTAAATGCTTTTGAAAGGTGTTTTTGGGTCAAAGAAAACACTTGAGACTCAGCTTTATCCAATACCTCTTCTGCCGCCATTCCCTGATCCATAGCTAATTCAACTAGTCTACTGGCGGCTATCATTAGGGATCGCTTTGTTGCTTGATCCTTAACAATCTTTCCATAATGCTCAACATGAGCGGCTGTTGGTACTTTATTGGCAAGTCCTGCCAAAAATGAAGTTCCGCCAAGTTTTTTCAAAAGTTTTTTCTTTTTTAACTTTTCGGCAATTGTTAAAACATCAATTGGGACTCTGTCTTCAAAAAGCTCAAGAGCACTTTCATAAACACCCTTTAATCTATCGTCGTAGAAGTCGGCAGGGTCCAAAAATTCAGCAATGGCAATAATGGCGTCTTTATCCAATAAAAGGGCACCGAGTACTGATTCTTCGGCTTCAATTGAATGGGGAGGTATCCTAACTTGTACTTGATCGGCCATTTCTAATAACTTTTAACATGCAGGCTGTATTTCGTAAAGGTCTGAATTAACGACCCTTTCGCTCGAGTAAAACAACTTTTTTTTCTTCGACAAGACTTGCTTTCTTAATATTTAGTTTGCTAGCCTTTTCAACTGGCAAGCCGACATGGGTTATAAAAGGCTCTTCTGAAGTTAATTTTTTTGAGAGCTCTGCACTTAGACCTGGCATGGCATAGTGCATTGGGATGGTAATTTTTGGTTCAATTGACTGAACAATTTCAATAGCTTGTTTAGAATCAATTGTGTATTCGCCTCCTACCGGAATCATTAATACATCAACGTCCCCTAAGTTATTAACCTGTTTTTCAGACAACCCATGCCCCAAGTCCCCCAAGTGAACTACTCTCATCCCCTCAATCTCAAAAATAAAAATTATATTTCTTCCTCTGTCCTCTCCTTTTTTATCATCATGAAAGGTACTAATTCCAATCATTGAAACCCCCATTACTTCATACTCCCCTGGCCCATCAATAAGTTTTCGGATGTTGCTCACTCCTGATGCATTATTGTGATCAAAGTGATCATGGCTAATGGTCACAATATCGGCTTCAACCTTTGGGAATTTAAACCCGACCTTATTGTCAAACGGATCGGTAACTACAACTGGCTTTTTTCCATCAATGGCACTTGAAGAAACAATTTTGAAACTTGCGTGGCCAAAATATGTAATATCCATATACTGAGTCATCCTATCAAACCACCCCTTCCTTGACAAGAAGCTTATCTTTGCCTATATTTGGGCAGAGTCGTGGAGTTTCCACGAAACCTTTATGCGAAAAGAAATTCTTTTTGCCATCTTAGCAGGCATCGCCTTTGGCGTTATCGTTGCCTTTGGAATTTGGCGAGCAAATACCGCTCTCAAGCCTCAAGAACCCCCAACCAACCAAGAGCAAACCCAAACTCAAGAAGCGGGTAACTTAAATCTGACCATCTCAAAACCAGAAAACTTGGAAGTAATGACAGAATCAACAGCCACTATTGAAGGCCTAACGAGCCCTAATCTTCTAGTTGTTGTCTCCGGTGAAGAAGAAGACTATATCATTGAATCTGATGACTCAGGGAAATTCACGGAAGAAGTTGATCTAATAGGTGGGATTAACAAAATAAGAACTTCTGTATTTGACGATGAAATGATCCCAACTGAATCTAGCGTTACTCTTATTTACTCATCGGCCTTTGCTAATCAATTAAATGAATAAAACAATAAAAACACTCTCGCTTCCTTTAATAGTTATTGGGCTTGTATTTGCATTTACCTTGTCAGCTTTCGGGCAAGATGAAAGCGTTGAAGAAACGTCTGATGTCAGAAAAAAAGTTCAAGAAAAAGTAATTAAAGCCAAAACTCGGGCTTTTGCTGAAATGGGCACCATTACAGACATCTCTGAAACAACTTTTCAGGTAGAAGCAGATGCGGGAGAAATAAAACAAATATCAATTGCGGATGAAGATATAGTTTTTGTAAAACTTACAAAAACCTCTAAAACAATCACCCTAGAAGACGTCGCCATTGGTGACTTTATCATTGCCATGGGTTTTAATAATGGTAACAACGTCTTAGAAGCCAAAAGGATTCTTGTAACTACCGTATCGGATGAACAAAACCGAGTTACCATACAGGGGAAAATATCGTCAATTGAGGGGAAAACAGTCAAGTTGAAAACGCATGACAAGGAAGTTGAACTCTCCCTTCCAAAGACTTGGACTGGTCCTGAAGTTAGTGAATTAGAAGAAGGCAATATTTTGATTGCCATAGGGAATCTTGAAAATAATATACTAGAAATTAGAACTATTCACTTAGTTGAAGAGGTGGAAGAAGAAGTCGAAACACCATCACCTTCCCCCTCACCCTCAAGTGAACCCGAAGAAACCGAGGAACCCACAGAGGAGCCCACAATAGAAGAATAATCTCGTTTATATTTGACAATCTTCTCTCCAATAAAGTATCCTTTTAGGCGACATGCAAGCTAAATCTAAACAAGTTTATCATCACAAGACCAGCTAAGGTTGGTGGTGATTTTTCATGGTTTAGAAAATTAGTTTAGTAAGTTAAGTAATCACCAGCCAACCGGCTGGTTTTTTAGTGGGGAAATTTAACAAATTAAGGTTAAAGGAGGTGTCCCGATGAACCATATTACGCTATGGCTAAAACATCACGGCAACTGGTATCACAGCCCCCACACCAAAGGCGAGAGAGAATCTTCAAGCAACAAGCTTTTCTCTCGCCAAATATAAATATATGAAAAATAGAAAAAATAAAACAACAAAGTATCATCATTCCCCTGGCTAGGTTGGGTGGTGATTCTATTGGTTTATTTCACCAGCCAACCGGCTGGTTTTTTTATGGCAAAAAAAAGAGACAACATGAACAACGAAAGAGAAAAAAGAACCCTAGAGAACCTTACAGAAAATGCGAGTAGGATTATTGTGGACTACGATCGTTTACCCAATAACCCTGATTTAAAGCCCTTAAAAGAAGTGATTCGGAAACAACTTTCTGAGACAGGAAAATTATCTTTTGTTATTTTTGTCTGCCCCTCTTATAATCCTTCAGCTCTGGCCACTAAACAGCCAGAAAAATACATTAGTATAAATACCAGCGATCGCGATTTGTTTGCTTCAAGAATTCCCAAAATTATAAAGTTTAGAGATGAACTTCAAAAATCAGGTTTTGTATCAGAATTCACTTTATTTATCGGCGACAATGACCCAGTTGAATACGTTCTTCCTATTATTTCTAAATTTGGTGTAAATCTTGACGTAAATACCATTAATAATCGTCTCAAATTATTTGCCCAAAGTTTTCAAGATCGAGTTAATAATACATTCGGTAATGGATTTAATGTCATATCATTAAGTAACCTTGGCGAAATCGAATACACATTACCGAATATTTCAGAGCAACAAAGGTTGACCGAGAAAGAATTTTTTAAATGGCTATTTTTGTCAGATGAAGGACCATATAAAAACTTGTTTCCTTTAACAAATCAGGATTTTAGTTTGATGGTTGATAAAAAGTTTACCCTTTATGGGTTTCAGGGATATTTGGTGCAAGATCTTGCAGATGGAATATTGCTTCAAACCGAAACGCCATGGGTTTTGAGAACCGAAATGTTAAAAAGTACGGGAGCTAAATTCCCGACAATTTACCCTTGGATAAGGAAAGAAGAATTAATAGATGGTAATATTAAATGAGTTTATGAAAAAAGGACCAGTTACACCAAAAGGGTTTAAAGATATTAAGCCAGAAATCGCCAAAAAACGTCGAGAAATAATTAACGTAATTGCTGACGTGTTAGAGGATTTTGGCTTTGTTCCATTGGAAACTCCGGCAGTTGAGTTTGCAGAAACTTTGCTTGGCAAATATGGTGACGAAGAAAAGTTAATTTATAAGTTCACTGATAAAGGGGGAAGGAATTTGGCCCTGAGATATGACCTCACTGTTCCCCTGGCTCGGTTTGTGGCCAATAACCTAGGGCTACTTAATCCTACATTCTCAAGGTATCAGGTGGGGCAGGTTTTTAGAGGAGAAAAACCTCAAAAGGGACGATCACGAGAATTCACTCAATTTGACTTTGACGTGGTTGGAGAAGATAGTCCAAGTGAGGATGCAAAGGTGATTGCAGCAGCCATTGAATCAATGAGAAAAACGGGGTTTGATAAAGCCCAAATGGCCATCAATGACAGGGTAAATTTCAAAGATATAAATCCAGGCGACATTAGAGAAATCGATAAATACTACAAAATTGGTAAAGAGGAGTTAATTGAAAAAGTTGGGAAAGACGTTTTTGAAAAAGCAGAAAAATCAAAGCCAACCAGTAGACTTCTTGATGTCTTAGAAATACTTAAGAAGGAATATAACTTAGTGGAGGGTAAGGACTTTTTCTTTGATCCGTTTCTGGCACGAGGCTTAGATTACTATACTTCAACCATCATGGAAATGAAGTTAGATGGCAAACCGGAAAGTCTTTCAATTGGTGGTGGTGGAAGATACGACAATTTGATTGGCATGTTTGCCGGGCGAGATATTCCAGCCGTTGGATTCTCTTTTGGTCTTGACCGCCTCATAGAACTCTCTAGCTAATATGACAAAACACAGATCTCGTGCATATATCTATCTAGTCATTGTTGCCATTATTTGGGGAGTGGCTGCACCTGTCATTAAATTCACTCTTCAAGGTATTACCACCCTACCCTTCTTGGCTTATAGATTTACGATCTCCGCTGTATTAGCAGTTGTTTATTTTTTAATTAAGGGTTTTAAGTTTCCGAAGGGGGCTCTTGTTACCTCCGCTTTTCAAGGATTGATTGCCTATCCCCTAGCGCTGGGTGTATTGTTTTTAGGACTTGAGAAAACGACTGTCCTTGATGTGAGTTTAATTACACTTTTTGGCCCACTTCTATTAACTCTTTCTGGAGCTTTGTTTTTTCGTGATCATATAACTAAAAGGGAAAAGACTGGGATTACTATTGTTTTTATAGGTGCCATATTAACTACCCTTTACCCCATCTTTAATTCAGGTGGCACATATCGATTGTCAGGAAATTTATTAATCTTGCTGTTTTTAGTGTCTGATACAGGTGCTTCTTTAATGGCTAAAAAACTAACCAAGAAAAAAGTATCAGCTCTAGCTCTCACTAACTTGGGATTTATTATTGGAGCTTTAGTATTGGTACCCACCGCTATTACCACTTATGGTCTTACTGGATTTATAAATCAAATAACCACACTTCCTTTAAAGTATCACTTGGGAGTATTTTACATGGCTCTTCTTTCAGGCACTCTCGCCTATTATTTATGGATATTGGGGCAAAAGAGTATCGAGGTTTCTGAAGCTGCACTATTTCGTTATCTTAGCCCTTTAATTACCGTTCCTCTGGCTGTTATTTGGCTTGGAGAATCAATTACCTATCACTTTGTTATTGGGGCGGTTATGGTGGCCATAGGAGTTTATGTCGCTGAAAAGAAGGCTAAAACCTAATCCCTATATCAATAATTGAAGCTTATGCCGATTTACTGGTATAATTTACCGTCATGAAATCTAAAACTCATCCAAATTGGTTTGATCAAGCAACTGTAAAGTGTGCATGTGGAAACACTTTTACGGTAGGTGCTACCGTGGAAGCCATTCAAGTTGAAGTTTGCTCAAAATGTCATCCTTTTTATACTGGTCAAATGAAGTATCTTGATACCGCAGGAAGAGTTGAGTCTTTCAAAACAAAGCAATCAAAGGCTAAAAAGAAACTTCTTTCAAAAACTGAAAAGAGAAGGCTCAAGAAACTTAAAAAAATTAAAGAAGAACTTGAAAAGCCAGACAGCTTGGAAGAGCTTCGAGTCAGTAGTTAGATTGCTCCATTAACCATGAGTTTTGACAAACAAAAAGTATATCTTGAAGTGCGCTCAGCCGCAGGAGGTAATGAGGCCAAAATCTGGGCTGCAGACCTTGTCAGAATGTACTCCCGGTTTGCTACCAAAAAGAATTGGAGAATTACCCAGATTGATGATCTGACCCTACAGCTTGAGGGAGATAATATCTTTGACAAACTAAAGAATGAGTCAGGGGTTCATAGGGTACAAAGAGTGCCAAAAACAGAAAAGAGAGGGAGGATTCATACTTCAACTGCAACTGTTGCAGTTTTACCTGAAATTTCTGAAGGAGAAGTTAATATTAATCCCTCTGACCTTGATATTCAGTTCTTCAGGTCAAGTGGTAGTGGTGGCCAAAACGTCAATAAAGTGTCAACGGCTGTAAGAATAGTTCACAAACCAACTGGAATTGCGATTACTGCTCAAACCGAGAGGTCTCAAGTTCAAAACAGAGAAAATGCCATGGCACTTCTAAGAGCAAAGCTCTGGGAAAAGGAGGAGGAAAAGAAATTGAAAGAAGTAGCAGGCTACAGATCTGCAATAGGCAGAGGTATGAGATCTGAAAAAATTAGAACGTACAACTATCCACAAAACAGGGTTACAGACCACAGAGCAAAAAAGAAATTTGGAAAGCTAGATAAAATCGTTGAAGGTGAATTGGATAAAATACTAGAAACAACAAAGTCCCTTAATTAATTCTCCCAGCTTCACTTTTTCTGCTTTACTCCCTATACTACATTGCAAATATGACCGAGAGAAACATTTCAAACAGATCACCTGATAATGAACAGCCCCCTTATCGTGCGACAGATCTATGGGCAGAGCTTCTTTATAAAAAACATCCTGAAATCACCCACACAATTCTTGCCTACTATACAGACAAAGCGAAAAGTAAACCTCATGTTGAAAAACTTAGAAGATATTCCATCAGTGAGCTGGCTACTCATAATCATTTTATTGATGGCAATATTCCAACAATTCCTTTTTCTATAAAAAACCCCGAGTCATTATGTGCTCTTAGTAGCATAGTGGGGACTAATCAACCAGACACAATTTCATCAATAACCATTGCTTCTCAAAGAAACCCAGATATTAAATTAGAAAACCCTAAATCTTTTATCTTTTTAGACTTTAGTTGTAAGGTTAATCCCCATAACCTTATAAATATTGCAGATGCCCTGAAACCTTATCCTTATGACTGGTATCTTCTAGAAAGTGGTAACTCCTATCATGCAATTATTGATAAGCTTGTTTGTATTCGTGATCTCCCAGTGTTACTGGGTGATTTATTACAAAGGTTTTCAGCTCTTTCCAAACTGCCTTTTACTCAAAAACATGGAAATATAATAGCCGAATCCCTAATGCAGTATGGTTATAGTAATACTACGCTTCGCCACAACACTCTGCCTCTATTTAACAAAGCATTCACAGAATTTGACAGAATAAACGATAAGGAAAATCTCACTGATTTTACTTTCTTGGACTGGGGCTATCTCCAACATTTTGTTCACGAACTTATTCTTTTTGCCAAGGGCAAGTCGGCTGGAGCAGGCTATCTAAGAGTCAGTGGAAAAAATAGTTTTGCCTCACCTATTCTTGTGGCACATCGCACTTCAACACAGTCTCTTTAAAAAACAATTGTTTCTGCAGCCCCCAAATCTTCTGGTAGTGCAATCTTCGATAGCGTCGGATGTGTTTGCCATTTTTCTATAATATCGTCTCTATCATTAATAGAATGAGTGCTTCTGGCTAGTTTCAATATGCCGTCATCCGCAATATAATACACCACCATTAAATCCTCGATAAAAAAAGATCTGAATTTTTCAATCCATTTTACGGGCGAACCTGCTGACTGCTCAGCCCCTTCCATTTCCATATATTCTATTTCGCATAACAAATTTCTTATAGGTTTCGAGGTTTCAGTTTTAGGATCCCAATCTTGAAAAACAACTATATGCTGTCGAGCATACATTCTTGTTCTTTTTCTCAACAGCGTGTCTGTTGCCCGCTCACGACCTGTTATAACTGTTACATCAGTCACTTCTCCAGTTATCGGATGAGTGTATTCAATATCTTCATAACTATAAAATGTAAGACTACTTAACTTAGATTTTGATTCCGTGTTTTTACTTGCAGAATTGGGCCTAAACTCCAGCTCAACCGATATTAAGCCAGTGGTTTTATTAATTAGAAAAACACTTTCAGTTCCTTCGTAATCTAAAGGACAGTCTATAGTCAGAAAATTGCTCTCGAGATCTAGTTTCTGAAGCGGGACGTTGCGCTCTTTCAAATACTCAAGAGGGTCAAGAAGTTCAATTTCTTTCTGTTTTTTGGATTTCCAGACTGGTTCATCTCCATAGCCACCCTCAGAAATATTTCTATAAAAATTAATTTGCCCAGTATTGTCTTTGCCCAAATCACGCTCATTATCTTTACTCATAATACTTTGCCGTAGTGTAAAAGAATTATTGTTATTCTGCAAACCTAAATTGATTTACTATTGACCAATATATACACTTCTCTCAAATGCCTGTAGAACGAGACGAAATCATTCGACTAACCGGGTTACTCGAACGCGACGAGCAAGCTATTGAACTTACACTTCAAGAGGACTTAACCATTTATACGTTTTTTTCTAATGAAGAAAAGAAAGTTGTCGAAGAAGCAGCGAGGGAATTATTAACACGCTCAATTCAAATATTGATATCAGATAATGAAGTATATAACTTTCTTGCTGAAACAACTCCAGAAGCAATACACCTTTCTGACAAATTTACTTCGTTGCTTATAGGAGTAGAACTATTGGACCCCGGACTTGATATCGAGGGTATTAAGGAAAAATTGCACGATACTGAGTTTATTGAACCTTTATCTGAATTAATGCAAACGCTAAAGACACACTTAATGAGTAAAAGCTATACATCATTTTATCCTGACAATCCTGACGGATATATTCCGGCTGACGTAGATAAATGGCAGGCAGATCTAAATAGTGAACTTTGGAGTCTTGGAGTTACCACAGATGAAATCGCGATGCTTATGGAATTTTGGGAGAAAATTGAAAATACTCCTGATTCTTCTGAGATCCAAGATGGCAATAATTCTACTGCTACTTTCGCTTTAAGAAGACTTTTATCTCTTGATGAAAATGAGGCAGAACGATTGGGAAAATTACTTGCCGAAGCTGCACACAGAGTTTATGGCATTTATTAATAAAAACGCCTGACCAAATTCCAAGAATTCAAAGGAAATATTACAATTGATCAATTGCTTTTTGGAGTTGTTCGTCTTCTTCTGTTTCAAGGTCATCTTCAACTTCTACACTTGGTGTAATTCCTGTTTTGTCTATCCATTCTCCTTTAGGAAGAAGCCACTTGGCTGTTGTTATGTGAAGGGCTGAACCATTTTCCATCTGAAGTGGTTCTTGAATAGTGCCTTTACCAAATGTAGTTTGACCAATGATTTCTACCCCTAGTTGATCCCTAAGGGCACCTGCTAATATTTCACTCGCACTTGCACTACCCTCGTTAACGAGAACTACTATATTATAATCAGTCAGACGACCAAGCCTATCGGTTCGAAATTCATTTGTCTCCCCCAGTGAGCTTTGTTCAATAACAACTAATTGATTATGTCCCAGGAATTCAGCTGCGATATCAACTGACCCTTGCAAGAATCCTCCGGGATTATTTCTGAGATCAAGTATGATTGAGTTTACGCCATTGTTTGCCAAGACTTGATCAACAGCAGATTCCCACTCATCAAGCGTATCTCCTGTGAACTTTAGGACACTTAATCGAGCGATTCCGCCTTCAAGTATTTCAATCTCAACACTAGCGGTATCAATCTTTGCTCTTGTTATTTCAAATTCTATTGGTTCATTGACACCATCACGCAAGACAAGAAGGGTGACAATTGATCCCCTTGGACCCCTGATGGCTTGAACTGCCTCTTGAATCGTAATTCCAGCTGTTCCTCGGTCAATCCCTTTCACTTCATCCTTGATGCCAATAATAGCGTCTCCTGCCTTGAGGCCTGCCTTCTCAGCGGGAGTTCCCGAAAGTGGCGCGATCACTGAAAGTTGAGTACCTTTGAAACCAATTTGAATCCCCACCCCCTCTAAATCCCCATTTAAGTCTTCTTGAACTACCCTATTTTCAGAGGGTGACAAGAAAACAGTGTAGGGATCACCAATTGAACCAACCATGCCTTTGATGGCACCATAGACCATATCGCTAACATCTAAATTATCTTGAGTTAGATACTTTTCAAACAGGATGTCCCAAACACGCCAGAAAAGGGAGAAGTCCAAATTTTTGTCTAATGGCACCTCTCGAGAGATGCTGATGTTGCCTTGAAGCGCTTTTTGAGCAACAAAACCGTTCCTTCCAGCTGTGAATCCCCCAATAAAAATAAGGACGGCAATAATGGAAGCCAATAAACCATTTCGGAGTTTGGCAATATCAACTTTTGGCAAGGTTCGTTTCATGAATAAATATTATTAGATCTTTGGTGCAAAAGGAAGAAGACCCAAATGACGTGCTCTTTTTATTTCTCTTGATAATTTTCTTTGATGCTTGCTGCAAACACCTGTTCTCATACTTCCCTGTATTTTTGCTCTATCAGAAACAAATTTTCTCAAATCTTCATGCTTTTTGTAATCGGGCTCCATCTTGCTTGTACAAAAAGGGCAAGATAGATCTCTTCTAATTCTTCTAACAATTTTCTTTTTCTTTTTTGCGGCCATAATTTATTTAAAAGGGTATATCTTCTTCAGCTTCTTTCTTTTTCTTCTTTGATGGTGCTTTCTTTATAGCTGGTTTTTTTGGTTTTGCAGGCTTTTTTGGAGCCTTTTCTTCTGGAAATGAATCTCCCACGTCACTTACTCCCAAATCTGCTGGGACATCGCCCACTCCTGCATCCTGACCTCCTATATCACGTCGAGAATCCAATATAACCATATCGGAAAGCACTATTTCTGTGGTTTGTCGTTTTGCTCCGTCCTGTCCCTCCCAACTCCTGGTCTGAAGCCTTCCCTCAACATACACTTTTCTACCTTTAGTAAGGAGTTGAGCGCAAAGCTCTGCTAATTTATTCCAAGCAACAATTCGATGAAACTCGACGTCCTCTTTTTTCTCACCACTTTCGGTTTTCCACTGACGATTTGTGGCCACACTAAAGGTACAAACAGCTGTTCCTTGTGGGGTAAATCTCAATTCCGGATCGCGGGTAAGATTTCCAATTAGTTGTGCTTTGTTTAAACTTCTTGCCATTTTAGTCGTCTGCCCTCACCAATAGATGTCGTGCAATGCTCTCTTCTAAATTAAGTTTTGTGGCCAGGTCAGCAATACTTTCTGGCTCTAATTCTAGTTCAAAATGTATTAGATTGCCAGAACTTTCAGCGTTTATGGTAGAGGCTAATTCTTTTTCTCCCCAATCATTAGACTTAATTACTTTGCCTTTAGTCACTTTCACCAATTTTTCAATCAGTTCTTTAGCTGCCTTTTTCTTGGCAGGCGTAATCTTGCCTACTAAGACAATTGTTAATTCATATTTCATGACTTGGAAATTATATCAATTGAAAACACTAAACTCAATCTATTTTCACTTTTGCAAAGGATTTTCTAGGACGCTTCCTTGCTTTAATTATCCAATCATTCCTAATCCATCTACCCAATCTACTTCTATTACTTGGTCGCTCAGGCAAAAAAATGTGTGAATGAAACACATTAAACTTAGGATCTTTTATGATATTGTGCCCACGAGCTAGCATCTCGTATGACCAATCTTTGTCTTCTGAACCATTCATTTTTTCATCAAAAGGATATTTTTTCCAAAGACTTTTTTTTATTAAAGAATTTGTGTTGCTTATATGATTGTAATATTCCATCCGTTTCCAATGGTGGGCGTTAAAAAAAATTCTTCCTAGTTTTCTATTCCAGTAACCAATGGGGATTGTTGAATAGTTTCCAGCCACCCCAACAACGCTTTTATCTTTGAAGTTTTCTAGCCCATCTTCAAGCCAAGTATCGGTAATCGGGATTGAGTGAGCCGAAATGATACACATTATTTTTCCCTTAGCCTTATTTATTGCTAAGTTCAAAGCATAACTTGGATTGTAGTCTTTAGCTTTTATCTTCATTAACTTGATTGGGTAATTTTTAATGATTGAAAGGGTCTTGTCAGTCGATCCAGAATCGATAATCACTATTTCAAAATCTTGAAAGGTTTGTTGTCGAAGATAATCCAATACGATACCTATGTACCTTTGTTCGTTCTTGGTTCGAATAATAATGGAGACTAATGGTTTCTTTTTCATAAAGAGTACTTGAATTCAATTACGTCACCATTTTGAACAGCATAATCTTTTCCTTCCAGGCGAACCTTTCCAGCAGCTTTTGCTTCCTTCCAACTCTTGAGTTTTAATAATTCATCAATATTAATAATCTCAGCTTTAATAAACCCCTTGGCAAAATCGGTATGAACGACCTCAGCTGCTTCAAGGGCACTTTTACCCTTTTTAATACTCCAAGCCCTCACTTCTTTTCCTCCCTTAACAGTATAAAAAGTGATTAAGTCTAGTAATTTATAAGCTTTGGCGATCAGCTCGTCTACATTTTCAAAATCTTTTTTGCTTGAATTTGTCCACTCAATGGTGGGTTTATTGATTCCTCCCAACTCGAGCTCGATTTCAATTATCTCTTTGTCTCTTTTTGGGTCAATCTCCCCCATCACATGGGCTACATTTTTGTCTTCAAATTCCCGGATGACATGAACAATTGCATCAACATTTCTAATTTGACCTAAAAACTCATTTCCTAATCCTTCGCCTTTATGAGCATTTTTAACTAAGCCCGCAATGTCAACAAATGTTACGCTGGCTGGAATGCACTTTTTAGGATTAATCAGCTCAGATAATTTATCTAATTTCTCATCTGGTACTTCAACCACTCCTGTATGGGGCTTAATCGTCGTGAATGGATAGTTAGCCACATCGGCAATTTGACGTTTTAGAAGAGAGTTAAATAATGTAGATTTTCCCACATTGGGAAGCCCCACTATACCGACTGAAACACTCACAATAACCTCCTAAGAAATTTTCCTGTATGTGAATTTTCTACGTTGGTTATTTCTTTTGGGGTCCCCTCTGCAATAACTTTTCCACCATCGTCTCCACCTTCAGGTCCAAGGTCAATTACCCAATCTGCACTTTTAATAACATCCATATTATGCTCAATAACAAGCACTGAATTACCCTTGTCAACCAAACCATGAAGAAGTTTCAATAGTTTCCCAATATCTTCAAAATGAAGTCCTGAGGTCGGCTCATCTAAAACATAGAATTCTCCATTTTTGTGCAATTTACTTGCCAACTTTAGTCTTTGTGATTCTCCTCCAGAGAGAGTATTTAATGTTTGCCCCAAAGCAAGATATCCCAACCCAACGTCTAAAAGAATTTGAAGTCGTTTATTTATCTCATCTTGTTCAAAAAATCTTTGTGCTTCCTCGACAGTCATTTCTAGTATTTCATGGATGTTTTTATTTTGATATTTATATTTCAGCGTTTCTTCTTTGTACTTTTTTCCGTTGCAGGTTTCACAATCTATTTTTATATCTGACATAAAATGCATCTCTATTTTGTTATATCCCAAGCCCTTACAATCTGGACAGCCACCTTTACTATTTGAACTAAAAAGAGCTTTGCTGACATTATTTGTTGAAGCAAGAAGGTCTCTAATATAATTAAATGTGCCCGTATAAGTTGCTGAATTAGCCCTCGGAGAAGCTCCAACTGGTGACTGATCAACAAAAATTAACTTATCGTGATGTTGTTTAACAAAGATGTCGTTTATAAGAGTGCTCTTCCCTGATCCAGACACTCCAGTGACCACCGTAAAGATACCTGTAGGGATATCAACACTTACATTCTTTAGATTGTGCAAGTTTGCATCTTTTATAGCTAAATGGCCAGTTGCTTTTCGATAGCCATTTTTTGAATATTCTGTTCTTTTTTTGCCACTTAAATATTGACCCGTTAAGGAACTCTTATCAGCCATAACATGCTTCAAGTTCCCCTGGGAAACAATCTCCCCACCATGTCTTCCAGCACCAGGGCCGATTTCTACTAACTGATCCGACTCCTTCATCACTTGCTCGTCATGTTCAACCACAATGACCGTGTTTCCGTTATCTCGTATTTTTTTAAGAATGTTTATTATGTTTTTAGTATCCCTTGCGTGAAGTCCAACTGTTGGTTCATCTAAAACATAAATGGTTTCAATTAAATCACTTCCCAATTCACGAGCAATCTTTACTCTTTGAGCTTCACCCGCAGATAAAGTCCCCACCGTTCGATTTAAGTATAAGTATCCAACTCCAACATCAACCATGAATTGCAACAGTTCTTCCATTTGTCGGACCACCTCTTTGGCAATCTCTCCCTTGAAGGATTTTATTTCGTTTACAAGTTTTGTAATTGGCAGGTTTGCATAATATCCAATATTTTTATTATTAATTTTTGACTCAAGTACTTTTTCTTTTAATCTTGATCCCTGGCAAGTCTTACACTCAACATCTTTTCTATATGGTTTTTCTTCTCCTACCCACCCGCCTCTTGCATCCTTTGCTCTGTGTTTTATTCTTTCAACAACCCCCATCCAACTATATGATTGGACGAATCCTTGTTTTGCATTCTTAAGTTTTATGTGAGGAGAATGCAAAAGAAAATCCATCTCGTCTTTGGTCAAATCCTTAATGGGTTTGTCAAAATCTACTCTTTCTGTGGTCTTCAGTATGTTCAGATACCTTCCACCCACTCGGAATGAAGAGTTCTTTATTGCACCTTCATTTATAGTTTTGTCAAAATCAACAAGAACATTCAAATCAACCTCAAACTCAACACCTGTTCCTTTACAGTTTGAACAGGCTCCCTTTGGATTATTAAATGAAAAGTGGCCAGCAGATAAATTCTTCTTAGATCCAACCCTAGAAAACAAAAGTCTCAAATAAGTGTAAAGCTCTGTTGTGGTTCCCACGGTTGATCTGGCACTACCCCTCATTACTTTTTGCTCGATGGAGATTGTTGAGGATAAACCTCCAATACTATCCACATCTGGTTTATCAGATTTTTTTATTAATCTAGCAGCAAACGTACTTATCGACTCCAAATACTGCCTTTGACCCTCGGCTGCAATAATATCTGTAGCTATAGTAGATTTACCTGAACCAGATACTCCGACAAAACAAGTGATTATATTTCTTGGAATTTCAATATCAATATTTTTGAGGTTGTGTTCGCGGGCACCCTTTATGATTATCTTATTATCACTCATATTATGTGATTCATTATATCGCGATTTAAAACATATAGTTAAGTAGTTGCTGGAGGAACTTGAGAACTAGTAATTCTTCCCAGTTCATCTCTTTCAAGAATCAATCTCGCTTTTCTAGGTTTGGGTAACTTGAATTTAAATATGAATTCTAAAGATGGGATAGTAAATTGTGAGTTCCCACAGATAAACTCATGCAGCTATTTTATCATCAATTAAAAACTAAGCTATTCTAATTCCCTTCAGTTTTTCCGGAGGAGTACTTTTTGATTTAGGTTGGTTGGGCTCAGGTTCTGACTCTGGGATATGCGCATTAGGCAATTTTGTCATTTTAACCCGAAAGCTCCTGCTCCAGTCTTTTCCCTCTATTTTTTTTGTTCTTATTCCCCACTTCTTTTTCTCCCTTTCATAAGCATAAATAATAAGTTCCATAGGACCCCTTAACTCAAGATTTTCAACATATGTGTCACTTTCATATAGCGCTTTAGGAAGAGTCAGTTGTGTTTCTATATAACCTTGATTTGTCACCAAACCTTTGTTTTTTGCAGCTGCAAAATCTGGTAAGTGGGGGAAAATCAATGGCAAGTTCTGAACTTTAGCTAGTTTTTCTACTTGATGCCTGAACCATTCCCTGGAAGTCATTAGTCCAGAATACACACTCAGGTCTACGATTTCTCTTGAGGGAATGATTTTACTTATTTGTTCAAAAGACTCTGGCATATTGTTGGTTAAGCCATATTATAACTGAATTAAAATCATTTATAATATAATTAGGTGAATATAAAAAAAATACTTCTTATAGCATTACTGTTCTTGTTCACTTTGGTTACGGTTGGTTTGATATCTAAAAAATCGTCATCCCAGTTTTCCCCGAAAACTTTTTTCTCTAGTGTTTCGAATATTATTAAGAAGAAACCTAAAAATGTTTGTTATACCAATGAAAAGTATGAAGAAATAGTTGACCCAAACGCACCCATATTATCAATTCCCTTTGACCTTAAAAACTATTCCACAAAACACTGGGGTATTGTTCCCTTTTGTGCCTTGATTGGAACCGGAAAAATACATGGAGCTTTAGATTTTGAATTAAAACCTGATGCAATGGTCTACGCTTCTGCAGATGGTGTGGTTGAACATACACAAGTTGGAAAAGAAGAGGGATCCGGAGAAATTATCTCAATTAATGGAAACGGATTTAATTTGAGTTACTCTGGCCTTACTAATCTTCAAGTTAAGGCAGGAGACACAGTAAAAAGGGGTGATTATATAGCCAATGCTGTTCGAATACCACATGGGGAACACCACGTTCATCTTGGAATCAATATAAATGGGAAAGATGAATGTCCTCTGAAATACATGGATGAAGAATTCTTAGCAGCTTTTAAAGAAATGTTTCCCCAAGCTGATTATAGAAGTCAGACAGATGCTCGTTGTGCTTGTGACTGTGAAACAGTAACACCAGATTGGCGTTAATAGCTTACCCTCATTGTCCCACCACTATATGTTACTTCCATGGAGTTCAATGACTTTATTTGCACTCTATAAACATTTCTCCCCCTCCAAAGGTTTAGGTTCCCTGATGATTTTCTCTGAAAGTCAGCGTTATTGATGGTTGATAATTCGCTCCCTAGAACCACAATTTTATTAGTGGCATCATAAATTCTGGCAAAAGCCTGGCCATTTTCATGCGCAACTTTAAGAGAGGCCTCCCACGCCACAACCGCAGATTCTCCATAATCCTCTATTAAATCAAATTGCACTTCGGCACCGCCCACATCTACCCAATCTGTATTTGTGGTTGAACCAATATTCCCCAAATTAACATAATCTGTACCCCCTCTCGTCCCGGTAGAAGCTGTTGTGGTGGTTTTTGGCAAAGGGGTAATTAAGGAAAGGGCCTCAGCAATTTTATCATCTATTTCCTCCAGAGTTACACCCGCTTCAACCTGTTTGTCTTCAGAAACCGAAGACGCCCCTTCTTCCTCTGTTTGTGGGGGTATTTTAATACTGCTCGTTATATTCGAAATGATTTTATTTAATTTGAGGTTTTGGGAAAACAAGACAACTATGGCCAAGGCAAGAATAATATGTACTATTGGGTCAAGATCACGGAACTTTTTTAGCATTAGTCAACTATCTCATTGTATATCCAAATTAACATCGTCTTCAAACTGATGTATGTCAGTGAGTTGGAGAAATGAAGGTTAAGAGATAAATAATCATTACACCGAGAAGAAATAACATTAGTTCCTTCCTCGCTTTTTTCTTGTTACTCTCCTCTTTTATCTCTGGTAAGAAGTCAGAAGCTCCTAGGTAAAGAAAAATACCTGCAGATATGGCTAGTAGTCCACCAATCTTGTCGTGTGCATCACCAAGAAAGAAATAAACTAACAGTGCGCCGGGGAAAACTGCTAATGCAGATAGAAAATTAGCAAGCAATGCCCTTGTCTTGCTCCACCCCGCACTCAGAAGCACCCCAAAGTCTCCTATTTCGTGTGGGGTTTCATGAAGAAAAGTGGCCAAAGCGACAACTAAACCAAAAGAAGGTTCAACTAAAAATGCCGAGGCAATAGCGACTCCATCAATAAAATTATGAATTGTATCACCAACAATTACTAAAGGAATGGCTGTTTTCAAAGCGGTTCGACCTTTATGTTCATGGTGGTGAAGATGTGCAAAAAATTCCTCAAAAATAAATGCTCCCACAAAAGCAAGCAAAACCACTAAAAAGGCTCCCTCCCCCATTTCTTGACGCGCTTCAGGTAATAAATGAAGCAAGGAAACAGAAATTAGTACTCCTGCAGCAAACGGCACCGCCCAACAACAAAGGTGTTTTGCCCAATCACGCTTTACAAAAAAAAGAAGTCCTCCTATAAGACCAGCCAAACTTCCTATTGTGGCTAACCCTAAAAGAATATAAAGCTGATTCATAAGTTTTATAATATCACAAAAATTTGCTAGTATTTCTTTGGACCATGGCAAAACCAAAATACAAAGAATATTTTGAAAGAATGCTTCTTTCCGAAAAAGAGTTGTTCGAAGAGTTTAAAGACCTTCATGCTCGATATGGAATGGATGAAAATAATTTACAGGATGAATATAACAAACTTGGAGAAAAGGTACTTAATGTGATCCGAGACTGGGAAGACAAACTTTGCAAAAACACAGAGCGTGGGATGTACAACAAATATTCAAGTTCTCTATCTGAAAAATTCCAAAAGGAGATTAAAAAACATTTTCCTTTAATTGACCATGTTGGGTTAATTAACGATGACCCTGAAGGCATTGTTTTCAATAAAATAAATCTGAAGTAAGGGGGTGTCTAATTCTTTTGGCCGACAGTCACTATAATATCATAATCGTCATCGTCTTCTAAAGCATCTCCTTCCACTACAGAATAGTCCTCAAGGGCGTCCTCAATCGTGTCAAAAACGTCGCTTGAAACGTCTTCCTTCGTGGCCACTTCTGTATCTTCATAGTCAGAAGAGCTGGCGTTACCAACCTCTGTTTCCTCAAACCCTTCGGCCTCAAGCAATATCCCAACCGCTCCAGCTTCACCCGATGTGCCTGAACCATTAAGAACTTGAACCGCAAATTCACTCAAATCAGTTTCGTCTGTTGGCTCTTCTGTGGCAGTAGGAGTTTCACTAGCTGATGGTGTTGGCGAGGCTTCGGCGAGATCATCCTTTGTGCTTTGATTAAAGTAAAAAATTCCTCCTGTAATTAGCCCCCCTATAACGAGCCCGCCCAAGAAAGATAATATAACTGTTTTTGCTTTTGAAGTGCTTTTTTCTTCTTCCCCTGTCTCCTCTTCGTCTTCAGACTTATCTGATTCTGTGTCATCTGATGAAGAATCGGAAGACTTATCTGTATCAACTACTTCTTCTATAGAAGTTGACGAAGCACTTGGGGTTACCTCTGATTTTTCTTCAACAACAACACTTGTTTTTGGGGTTTCCTCTTTTACTTCCGCAGCAGGAGCTTCTGTTTTTGTCTCACTCTCGTCTGTACTGGCAGCCATACCTCATTTTGAACTAGTAAATTAAAAGTGTCAATCAACTATTTATCAAAATCTATTTCAAAGTCATATCCTGGCTCTCTCAGTTCAGCCTTCTTCAGTTCGACCGAATCAAGCGCCTCTCCAATCTCAATCGATTTGCTTTCGATTTCTAATATTACTGGATCGGTCGCATATATTGAGGGCTTGTGTCCAGTAATTGGTTTATCAACAGGCACTGGGTCAAAAACATTAAGTCGTACCACTTGATTAACCAACAAAACCCTCAAGATAATAAAAACTAATAGTATTGCAGCAAAGCCAAAAACAACAGTCCTAACATGTTTCTTGGTTATTTTTTTAAGCAAGACATAAATCTTGTTGATGGGAGGGACGGCCAATATTTTAGTCTTAATAGTTCCCAAAAACCCAGATATTGTTTTTTTAAATACCTCAATGGGTGATGGCTTAACAACTGGAGGCACCTTTTGTTCAAGATTTTCAGTTACTTTGTTATTTTGTTTTGTTTCCATTTAATCAGCGGTTTTAATCTCTTGTAATATTTCTTTAAAATAGCCATCCACTTTTTCAAGACTTGTCAGAGCAAGTTCTAGATAATCAAAGGCACCGCCATAGCGCTTATCAACATTTTTATAACTTTGTTTCTCATCATAATAGAAAGTTTTTGCCAGTTCTTCTTGGGCCTTGGATTGCTCAAGTTCTATTTTTACATCCCCAACCCAGGTTGCGATTTTTTGAGTATTCTTGTTTTTATTTTCTTCAATTTCAATCAGCTTTTCTTCTAATCTAATAAGGATGCTTTCCTGCTCTGTTCGAATTTCCAATACTTCTGCTGAATTAACCTCCAGTAAAGAGTTATAAATTGCTAGTTTTGTATGTGTCTCATAGCGCGACATTGTTTCATTTGACTTATTAATTAAGTCCTCCAACGAGTCTGTCTCTAAATATTTATTTTTCTGGGTTTCATACCAAGAAATTTCAATATCAAGTTGGGACAATACATCTTGCTGAGTCTCTATGGTCAATAAATCAGTCTCCATGACCTTTATACGAAGAGCCGATAAATATACGCGAAGTGATTCGTCTCGCCTGTTTAACATCTCCCTTGTTGCTTCCTGGGCATCAGTTTTAGAAGCCAGGGTTTCAAATTGAAGGTATTTATCTTTTTGAATCAAATACTGATCATGAGCATCACTGTATAACTGAAGACTATATACATGGTCGTTATAGGCCTTCTTATAATCAAAAGCGTTATCCTGCGAAAAAGCAGTCGAAGTATAAACCAAAACAAAAATAAAACTAATTAGTACTGCCAACGATTTCTTGTTCATATTTTTTTAATTAAAGGACCTTTATCAGTATCCACCACCAAGTATCCTTTCTCACTTATTTTACTTCTTATATGGTCTGACTTTGTAAAGTTACCCTCTTTTCGATAACTCTCTCTTTCATCAACCAGCTTTTTCACCTCAGTAGGAACTTTTATTTTACTCTTTTTAGTGCTTCCCAATCCAAGCCCCATTACTTCATCAAAAGTTGTTAATAGATCATATTTATCGCTTGCTGGGATATTGCTTTTAGCGGCCCCCCACACAACTGCCAACGCTTTTGGCATATCGATATCATTGTTTACAGCCTCTAAAAAAGCATCTCGATATGTATTTACTTTATTTATTTTTTCAGTGGAAAGAGTATTTCGGCTCATCTCTTCACTAAGCCCGATATAGAGACTGGTAAGTTTTTTATACGCACTTTGGGCGGCTTTAAGGCTTTCCCAAGTAAAGTTTAGTGAATCTCGGTAGTGGGCAGTCAAATAAAGATAACGTAAAGCGATTGGGTCAATGCCTTTACTTTTGACATCCTCCACGGTGTATAGATTACCTAGACTTTTACCCATTTTCTTACCATCTACTTTAAGAAAATCAAAATGAACCCAATATTTTACAAATTGCTTTCCAGTTGCTGCCTCGGATTGAGCTATCTCGTTTGGATGATGAACTGTCAGATGGTCAATCCCCCCGGCATGAATGTCGACTGTTTCTCCCAAGTGCCGCATGCTCATAGCAGAACATTCAACATGCCAACCCGGGAACCCCTCTCCCCAGGGACTTTCCCAATGCATGCTATGATTCTTGAATCTTCCTTTAGTAAAAAGCCAAAGAGCAAAATCAGCAGGATGCTTTTTGTCAGGATCGGTCTTTACGTCTTTCCGTACTGCTTGCTTTTTGTCTTCTAATTTTTGTCCTGTTAATGAGGTATAGTTTTTAAACTTTTTAATATTAAAGTAAACCCCTTGTTTAGTCTCATAGACATATCCTTTTTTTTCTAGTGAAACAATAAGGTTGATCATTTCTTTGATGTACTTAGTCGCGTGAGTAATTACATGAGGTTTTTTGATATTGAGGGCACTTGTTGAATCAAAAAATTGCTTTTCAAAATGTTTGGCTACTTCCCAAACAGTCTTTCCAGCAAGCTTTGCTCCCTTTTCAAGCTTATCCTCACCCTCATCAGCATCACTTGTCAGATGCCCCACGTCAGTGACATTCATCACATGCTTAACACTATAATTATTAAATTCTAAGACTCTTCTAATAACATCTCCTCCCACATAAGTCCTCATGTGACCGATATGTGAGTCCAGGTAAACAGTGGGGCCACAAGCATAGAAACCAACAGATCCTTTTTTGAGTGGTTTAAACTCCTCAACTTTTCTTGATAATGTGTTGTAAAGCTTTAACATTTATCCAGATGGAGGCATTCTAATTTCTGATTTCCGTTTTAATTTACCTAGTTTTGCCTGCATCCCCTTTTTCCGTTTAGATGTTGGCTCAGGCAAAGAGCTTTGTGCTTGCTCTTGAGCTAACTGCTGTCTTTCAATATCTTCTTGTTGGCGTTTCTCTTCTTCTTTTTGCTTTTTACCTTTTCTAATTTCTTCTATTTCATTCTCCAAGGCTTGCAGACGCCTTTGAGATTGCGCCTTTATTTGTTCCGCATTAACACTTGGTTCAGGAGTCTCTTTGGATATGTTCTCCTGGGGAGATGGATCCCTGGTCTCGGCAACACCCACTTGCTGTTTGGCTGTTCTTAGAATTTCTAAGGGTTCATCTGCCAACTGTCTCATGGCAGTTTTAGCCAGTTGCTGTTTTGTCTTTGGTTTTTTCTGTATTGTCTTCATTTCATCCGCCTTCTTCCTGCCAAAGCTTGGATTAAAGTGTTTTCGTCTGCATACTCAACGTCGGCACCTGTTGGGACCCCCATTCCAAGTCTGGTTACTTTTAGCTTTGCACTTAAACCGTTAAGTTTTTTGCTCAAATACATTGCCGTTGCCTCACCCTCCATGGTGGGATTGGTGGCAATTATAATTTCAGAGGTAGGATTTCCATTACTAACACGCTTAATAAGGTCACTGATATATATTTCATCGGGGCCAATATTATCGAGGGGGGAAATTGAACCATGCAGGACATGATATATCCCCTTGTATTTGGCTGTTTTTTCAAAGGCCAAGATATCTAGGGGTTGCTCAACTACTAATATTTGCATTTTATCCCTTGTTTGGTCTGAACAAATTGTACAGGGGTCAACTTCACCAACGTTTTTACAAACAGAGCATAAGATGGTTGTTTTTTTTAATTTGCTTAAGTTTTCAGAGAAATCGTCGAGTTCTGTTTGAGGAACATGGAGTAGATAAAAGGATAGTCTTTGAGCCGTTTTGGGACCGATTCCAGGTAAACGTTGAAACGAATCTATCAAACGCACCAAGGGTTTTGGAATATATTTCATACTAAACCAAGTATATCAGCGTGAAGCTCGTCAACCAAGAAGATTAATTTCCCAAAAGGCCGCCTAACCCCCCACCCATTTCCATCATTTTCTTAGCGGCTTTTTTCTGAACCTTTTTCATGGCTTTATTAATGGCATCAACAAGATCACTTCGATCTTCTCCATCAAGTTTTATATAAACCACTTTCTGATCACCAGTAACCTTAACCTTCACATCACCTTTTTCATAGGTTTCAGTTATTTCTTCTAGTTGTTTTTGCAACTGCTTTGCTTGCTGGCGCATTTTATTAAGCTCGCCAACTTGTTTTAATTTATTAAATGCCATTATTAACTTCCAAATATTTCTTTTGCGACATTAATTATATCCTCATCCCCATCCTCGGTCAAAACAACATCAGGTTTTTTATTTTGTTTAGAGGATGCAGGCACATTCACTTTCTGAACTATCTTTTCTGGCGGAGCGGCTAAAGTACAAATCACTTTTACTTGTGAGCCAATAATTTTAGCAATCACCTCTTCGAGTATTCTCATGTGTCTGATGTCTTCCAATCGCTCTTTATGAAATTGATAAAAAACGTCTAGTTGAAGAGTGTTCCCATCAAAATCAACTGGCCTAGTTGCTCTTAAAAGAGCTTCGACCGAAGTGTTTAGCGGTCTTACTTCGGTCAATATTCTTTTCCAGATTTCATCATCTAGTTTCTTGTTTGATCTCCTACCCCTTGTTGGTTTGGGTTCCACGATTGATGCCGCTTCTTTTGCTGTTTCTTGTTCTTCTTCATCATCGTCAAAATCAAGGTCATAATCACCGCCTCCTGACTCACTAGAAGTGCTCTTTTTTTGACACCACTGAATAATGACAACTTCTAGTGGAAGTTGCTGAATAACAGCATCCCTTAACTCAGGAAGAGTTGAAGAAATGAGCCTAATAATGTGAATTAATTCGTTGGTGGAAAATATATTAAGTTCGTCTTTCCCATAGCCATTCTTGGCAAGGAGCGATTTTCTCAATGAATCAAGAAGTTCCCTTGTATAATCGTTTATTGAAACCCCCTTCTCTACCAAACCTTCAACTTGCTCGATCAAGTTTTTAGCGTCTTTTTTATGAAGCGCTTTCAAAAAATCAAAAACGTCAGTGTGTTTAACAGTTATTAAAAAGTCTTCAATTCTTTTTTGAGAAACCCTCTTTCCGTCAACAACTAATTGTTCCAAAAATTTTGTTGCGTCTCGGAAAGATCCACCAGAAGCGTCGGCTATTGTCGCAAGGCCCGCTTTGGTAATGCTTATCTTTTCTCCTTTAACCACTCTTTGAAGGCTTCTTATTATTTCTTTTTGATTAGCATTCGTAAAAACAATATTTGTTGTTCTTGAACGAATTGTGTCTACTAGTTTTTCGGGATTGGTGGTTGCCAATATAAACATCACATGATCAGGCGGCTCTTCAAGAGTTTTAAGCAACGCATTGGCAGCCTCTGTGGTCAACATGTGGGCTTCATCAATAATGTAAACCTTCTTTTCAGCACTTGCTGGAGAAAGCTTAACTGCATCTCGCAGAGTTCTAACATCATCGATACCTCGGTGACTTGCTGCATCAAGCTCAATTACGTCCAGACTGTTTCCACTTGCTATTGACTGACACTGATCACATTTATTACAAGCGCTTTTCAAAGACTTCTTTTTTCTTTGGCAATTAACAATTTTTGCCAGTATTCTTGCGGCTGATGTTTTCCCGGTTCCTTTGGGCCCAGAAAACAAGAAGGCATGGGGAATATTACCTGAAGCAACTATTGCTGAAAGTTGCTCACGAACACGAGTTAAATCAAGGTCTGCTATTGTAGATGGTCGGTATTTAAGATAGTAAGTTTGATTAGTCATGGTGAGTCCCTAGTAAATGCATAGCACCGTGATTTACAAGTTCAATTACCTTGTCGTCTATAAGCATGTTTTCTTTTTTGGCTTCTTCTAAGGCTAGTGGAAAACAAACTACTATATCACCCAAGCGAATAATGCCATCGTTCGGGTATTCAAAGTTATCCTTTTTTTCTTGGAAAGGGAAGGAAAGCACATTATGGAGCTTTTTATCCTTATATTTTTTGGACACCTCGAGCATTTTACTCTCGTTAACAATAGCCACCGATACGTGGGCATTTGAAACCAACCCATTTTCTTTGAGGGTTTTTATCAACTCTCGCTTTATTTTTACCCCTGAAACGGGGTAGTTTGACTGTTTAGCAATCTTGACCTTAATCATTTAAAGAAGCGGTTATCCTAAAGTTTTTTTAACTAGGGCAGAAACTCGACCACCATCAGCTTGTCCTTTAGTCTTTCCCATAACAACCCCCATTACCTTTCCCATATCTGCCATTGATTTTGCATCTACTTGCTTTATCGCCCCCTGAACTATTTTTTCAAGTTCCCCATCACCCATTTCCTCGGGCAAATATTCTTTGAGAATTTCAAGCTCGTCTTCTTCTTTTTTTGCCTTATCAAGAGCCTTCCCCTTCTTGTAAAGTTCGATGGCATCGCGTCTTTTTTTAGCTTCTCTTTTAACAACGACTATCTCTTGTTCTTCACTTAGAGGCTCTCTTTTATTTTCAATCAAAGCGTTGGTTAAAGCAGCCTTGAGCATTTTTAAGGTGGAAACGCGAAGTTCCTCACCCGCTTTTAATGCTTTGTTAATTTGTTCGGTTAAAGTATCTGAAATCATATTAAATTTTATCTGATATTTTTTTTGCAATCTTTTTCATCTGGCTTTCGGAAAGCTTCTTTATAGCTTGCCAGTTCACATCATTACCATGCCCATCTCCATCATAATGGGGTGTCACCCAAATATGAGCATGCTTAATTTCATTGCCAACTGTCAAAAAGTATAAATGTTCATGTCCGGTTGCCTTCTTAATACCATTCCCCACTTTTTTGGCAACCTCAAAGTATTCACCAAAGTTTGGTACTTGATCAGCATAGCGATAATGTTTTTTGGGAATAATCAGACAATGTCCTAAATTTAATGGCTCAATGCTTAAAAAAGCCAAGTAATCTTTGTCTTCATGTACTTTGTACGAGGGCACTTCACCCTTAACAATCTTACAAAAAACACAGTCCGCCATAATCAAAAATTAGTATATTCATTCGTGAAAACTAAGGCAACTGGATCTTTATATATCAGATAACTTAAATAACGGAAAGGATTGTTTTTGCTAATTTTTGTGGGTGATGTCGCATGAATGTCGTCTTATCTATAAAGCTTCCGGTTACTACTTTGTAATTTTTATTTCGTTTTAGGTCGTCTATCACTGGTTTTGATCCATACTTTTTATACCAGGAGGATATTTTCGATTTTGCTTGAGGAATCTGCTTATTAACAATCACATGACTTAATTTATCTTTTGCTTCACCCAAATGATTCTCGACCACATCAACAAAGTCAGATGCTTTAAAATTATCTGTTTCACCACGCTTGGTCATCAGGTTTACCACAAAGATTAATCTCGCCGAAGAAGAACTAATTGCTTCCTTTGCTCCCTCTACAAGTAACACCGGAGCAAGACTTGTGTAAAGATCACCTGGACCCATGACAATTACATCCGCCTCAGTAATTGCCTTGGAAGATTTGGAAAACATATTGGCTTTGGGATTCAAATATACTTTTTTAATGGGTAGTTTGAGTTTAAAGTCACGCATATCAATATTTGCTTCTCCATATACCCGACTACCATCTTCTAAGATGGCCACCAAATGAGTCTTGTCGAGAGTTACTGGAAAAATACTACCGGAGACATTGAGGATTCTGGCCATCTCATCTATAGCTTTATCCATACTTCCGGTGATTTGAGTTAAGGCGGCAAGTAATATATTGCCCAATGAGTGACCCTCGAGACCTTTACCGTTTGAGAATCGAAAATCGAACACTTGCTGAAGGGTTCTTCTGGCAAAGGGAAGGTCTGAGAGGGCGAGAATGGCTCTTCGTACGTCTCCTGGAGGCAAGATTCCTAACTCACGCCGAAGTCTACCTGTTGAACCACCAGAATCACTCATGGCTATTACTGCTGAAATATCCAAATTGGAGTATGTCTTAAGGCCTGTCAACACCTGATAAGTTCCAGCTCCCCCACCAATCACCACAACTTTCTTATCTCTCATGAATTAAAGAAATGATATCAAAGTGAGTCAACCAAATTCAACTTAGGCGCTTAATTGCTTCTTGAAGAGTAATTATTTCAGATTTTTGTGAGTCTCTCTTTTTCCACTCAATCTTGGTTCCAGTTTTGCTAGATGTCACCAGCCGTACTGGAATACCGATAAGGTCAGCGTCAGCAAATTTCTCACCTGCACCAATTTCCCGGTCATCCCACAACACATCAATACTTGCTTTTACTAGCTCTTCATATACTTTTATGCCATTGCCTCCTGGCAAATTTATTAGGTAAACCGTAAAGGGAGTAACGCTTGCGGGCCACATAATTCCTTTTTCATCATGGTGGGTTTCGATAATGGTGGCCATCGATCGACCCAACCCAATTCCATATGAACCCATCCAAATAGTTTTATCTTTGCCGTCAGTGTCAGTAAAAGTTCCTTCGTGGGGCCTGCTATAAAATTGATCAAGCTTAAAACAATGCCCCCACTCAATCCCAGTTAGTCTTTTTAGATGTCCCTTCTTACACTCCGGACACATGTCCCCTTCTTTTACCTCACGAATATCGGCAAAGGCTGGGGTTGGAAAATCTCGCTCATAATTAACGTTATAAAGGTGGATTCCTGTTTTATTCCCACCAACTTCAAAGTTAACTCGATCCTCACACGTCTTATCAGCCACGGTAATTATTCCTTTAGGTAACCCAACTGGACCTGCAAAACCTACTTTTGCACCTGTTATTTTCTTGACCTCTTCTTCACTTGCCAACTCTAAAGTATCAAGATTCAAATGACTTTTAAGCTTTGCTTCGCTAACGCCATAATCTCCTCTGACCATCGCGGCAATAAACTTTTTACCTGATTTAAAGATAATTGTTTTGGTTGTTACATAAACTGGTATTCCCATGTTTTTAGCCAACACTTCACAAGTAACCGCGTCTTCATCAAAATACTCTTTTACTTCTTTGGGTTTCTTGTCTTGTGGATATTTCTTTGTGATCGAAGCGGCTATATCAAGATGGGCTGCGTAATCGCATTTATCGCAAAGCATTGCTTCACCCTCACCCGCCTCGGACTTAACAATAAATTCATGATTATAATCTCCGCCAATTGCTCCGCTATGTGCTAAAACCGGGATCACAGTAAGATCAAACCGCTTGGAAATTGCAAGATAGGAGTCAAAAAACTTTTTGTATGTATCTTTCAAGTCTTTTTCACTTTTATCAAAGGAGTAGGCATCCTTCATCATAAATTCTCGCACTCTAATCAAACCCCCCTTTGGCCTTTTTTCATCTCTAAACTTACTGGCAAACTGGTGAATATAGATAGGCAAATTCCTGTACGATGGCTTAAACATCTTAACAAGCTCAACCATTACACCTTCAGCTGTGGCTCCCATGGCAAAAGTTGAACCATGATGGTCTTCAACAACATGCATTTCATTACCAAAAGCTGTATCACGATTAGTTGTTTTCCAAATTTCAATTGGGTGCAATATAGGGGTAACCAATCTCTGACTACCAACCTTAACCATTTCTTCTTCAATGATGTCCATTATTTTTTGCCAAACTCTGAATCCAAGAGGAAGTAATGCATATCTGCCTGCCGCAATTTGCCTGATAAATCCACCCTTGTATAAAAGCTTATGGCTAACTTCTTTTAAGTCAGCTGGAACATTTTTTACTGTTTGACCAAAAAATTTTGAATATTTCATATTATTTTATTTTAGCATCCTATTTGCCAAAGCTGTTTAAAAATCCATCAACTCCCCCGTTTATAACTAATCTTTTTACATCTCCAACCGTTAAAAGAATTAACAAGACAATTAGGAAAATAAAGCCCACTGTGTGAATAATGGCTTCAATTTTTGGAAGGACTTTCCTTCCAAATATACTTTCAATACCGATAAACAACAGTCTTCCCCCATCAAGGGCCGGGAATGGCACGATATTCAAAATAGCAAAATTAAGGGACAATATCCCAACAAAGTTGATGAGAGCTAATATACCAACCGAGGCGGCTTTAGAAGTAATGGCATATATACCAACCGGACCAGCAATGTCTTTTGGTGGCTGCCCCACAAAGACACCCTTAACCATACCCCCTAAACTATTTAATATCTCCTTGCCCCAGAAAACTGACTCTTTTAGGCCGTAATAGATACCCACAAAAGGTCTTTGCCAGATTGGGGGGAAATATATTTCAGTATTTGTGATGGTTACCCCTAAAGGCCCTTGGCCTTCAGGATACTCTTTTCTTGGCTTTATCGTCTTTTTAATTACTTCGTCTTCATGAAGAATTTCTAAAGTTACTCTTTTATCTGCATTTTCTTGCATTATTCCAATAAATTCATCAGTCGTGTGAACCTCAATTTTTTCAATAGTTGTAATAATATCGCCTGGAACAATCCTTGCATCTTGAGCTGGTGAATCCACATCTACTTCAATAACTTTTACTTGATCTGTTTCTTTCGGAATTCCAGAGAATGAATAGACAATAGCGAAAGCCACTACGGCTAATGCAAAATTCATAACAACTCCTGCGAGAACTATGGAAATCCTGGTTTTTTTTGATTTATTTAAAAATGCTCTTTTGGGATTTGTTATTGAATCTTCAGTGTTTTCTCCATGAAGCCTTACAAACCCCCCAAAGGGAAGCCAGTTAATAGAATACTCTGTTTCACCGAATTTTTTGCCCCAAATCTTTGGAGGAATACCGATACCAAATTCTTCAACCAAAATTCCAGCTCTTTTGGCCATATAAAAGTGGCCCAACTCATGGATAAGAATGAGAATTGATAAAACAACGATAAATATTATTATTGAACCAATCATTTATATAGTTTACACAGAAAGAAGCTCTTGCTTTTTCTTTTCTCCAATTTCTTCAATTTTCTTCACAAACTTATCAGTAATGTCCTGAAGCCTTTTTTCCTCATTAAATTTATCATCCTCAGTTAATTCTTTGTCCTCGAATGCCGATCGAATACTTTTTAAGGCTTCAGCTCTGACTTGTCTTGCCATTACTTTTCCGCTTTCAATTTTAGTTCCGAGTAGTTTTACGAACTTATTCCTATCTTCTGAAGTCATGGGTGGAATACTAATTCTAATTATTTCACCATCTATTTGAGGATTAAGTCCAACGTTCGCCACTTCAATTCCCTTTTTTATCTCTCCTATCACCGATTTATCCCAAGGATCAATAATGACAGATTCAGGGTCTGGAGTTGAAACTGTTCCCAACTCATTTATCTTTAATTTTTGTTGTCCACCATATACAGTTACTTCGAGGTCAGAAACTAGATTTGAATTAGCTTTTCCGGTGCGGATACTAGCAACATCAGAAGTAACCAAACTTACTACCTCTTGCATCCGAGATTTAACTGAAGATTCATCCATTATTTTCCTAATTCTAACCGAAAAATTCTACCAATGCGAACGTTTTCACCTGTTTTGGTGATTACCTCGCGAACAAGATCAGAGATTTTTGTTTTAGGATTTTTTATAAAAGCTTGACCCTCGAGGTCTTTAACATTCTTGGGGTTCATGGAGGCAACTTGCATAGCTAGATCATTAGCAGTTGTCACAAACAGTTTATTCCTGGCTACAAAATCAGTCTCACAAAGAAGTTCAACTACGCCCACAATCTTTCCTGAGTGATGAACATAGGAAACTACTAACCCTTGGTCGGTAGCTCTTCCTTCCCTCTTTTTTGCCTTTTCAAAGCCTTCCTTTTTAAGAAGTTTTTCAGACTTTTTAAGATCTCCGTCAAATTGCTCTAATACTTTTTTGACTCTCATAACAGGGGCTCCTGTTTTAGCTCTTAGCTTTCGTATTGTATCGGCCGTGATTTTCTTTGCCATTTAATCTTTCCCTAAAAGTATAGCTTCTTTTACTAATTCAAGCACATAGTTAACAGCTTTTGTGGCATCATCATTCATAGGAATTGGAAAATCGACTAAGGTAGGATCACTATTTGAATCACATATACCAATTGTGGTTACCCCTTTTTGCTGAGCTTCTTTAACGGCTGTAATCTCCCGCTTTATATCAACCACAAACAAAACGTCTGGGATTCCATCAATCGTCTCAATGCCTCCAAAGAATCTTTCTAATCTCGCAATTTCTCGATCTATAAGAACTCTTTCCTTCTTGGTAAATTCCTTGTATTCTCCGGCTTCCCTCTTTTTCTTCATGTCGGTGAGTTTACTAGTAGATTTTTTTATTTGTTCGAAGTTTGTGATTGTTCCTCCAAGCCATCTTTCATTAACAAAATAAACTTCTGCTTCCAGGCCCACCTCTCGAATTTTTTCTTTTGCTTGTTTTTTTGTGCCCAGTATAAGAATCTTCTTTTTATCTTTAGCGATTTTAGTGAGTTCTGCCAAGGCTTCATCTAGTTTTTCTTTGGTTTTAATAAGATCAAAAACATGAACTCCATCTTGAATGCCGTGGATAAAAGGAGATGATTTTGGATTCCAACGCCTGGCCTGATGCCCAAAATGAGCACCAGTTTTAAGAAGCTCCTCTAATGAAACTTCTATCTTTTTCCCGTGCGAAACGGGTTTCTTTTTTTTCTTGGCTGCCATATAAATTGTCTCCTTGTTCGTCCATCAATCAGAAGTTTCAGGAGACCTGATTGATGTGTTTCGAATATACTACCACAACAATTATTTTTTTTCCATTAAAAAAGAGGCATCTATTGCATAGCGATGCCTCTTTTCTTTGTCTTTTATAACTTGTATTTTCCTATTCACCCTTCTTGACCGGCTACTGATCAAGGGGTAATTCTCCGAATTGAAGACATTGCATCTCATGCAAATTTGCTTGAAACTCAACTATTGGTTCTTCATCTCGGTCTAGTTTGATAGATACTTCTACGATGTCTCCGTCAAATGAGATTATGACAAACCCATCTTCCACACCATCTGGTCCCCCAAGGACGACGTAGTCAAATAATCCTTGCTGAACATAGTACGAGCTGCGTACATAGAGAGCCATGGGAGCATCCGATTCAAGAAGAACATTTCCGAACCTCTTTACATCCCCATCGCACTCTACCCCATCAAATAATGTCAGCGTCAAGTCTTCAGATTCATAAATGACTCCTGGAAGAACAAGATTTCCTAATCCTATCTCATCTCCCGGACAATAATATTCGATAATCTGATCTTCAGTGATCTCAATTATGTTTGACTGAGCAACAACTACGGCTGTTCGAGTAATGGTTGACAGCTCTAGAACTTGAAGCTGGATCTTGGTTTCCTCTGATTCAGCTTCTGGACTACTCCAAAACTCCACTTGTGCATCAAAGAATGGATCGATTATGGATGTGTAAGAGTAATTTGGGTTGGTATATTTGGCCTGAATGAAAACTTCACCGTTGAGCACCAAGTCATCAAGAAAATCAATTTGATAACCCTGTCGTGTTTTCTTGGAATACCCACTACAAGACGCATGAGCTGATTCTTCAACCAAAGCAATTTCAAAGGATTCAATGTACAACCATTCAGCATCATCAGGATTATCCCCAACCGTATCGTCATAAAGATCAAAGTAATACAAACTCTCTTCCTCTTCACTGGCACAAGTATCTGGACCAACCGCAGGAATTAGTAGGGCGACTGGTTCTGATCTAGCAACAATCGGCTGAATTGCATCTTCTGATTGATCTGATCTATCTACCTTAACTAACACAAAATAGGCAGTATATTCCTCAGGACCGGCTGACACCCACACTGAACCATACTGGGCTACCCAACTTATACCGTCTGTGTATTCTATATCCCAAACCATAAAGTGGTAGGATTCTGTTCCAGAAAGCACAAGCTGATCATAATCAGGAATCATCTGCATTTCACCCGTTATGCCATCGTCGTAACAAGACATGATGGGATATAACCCGGCATCAAATTTCAAAGTGGGTTCCATATCAGACAAAAAACCTTCTGCCGCAAACTTAAGCGGATCCTTCCTGGGTGACTCCATTCCACTGGGAGTCTTTTTTTGAACAGGCGCAGTGGGTTTTTGCTTGGGCATCTCTGTTTCTGTCGGAAGGAGTATGAGAGTACTTACAGTTTTCGACTCCGTATCACAACCCACCAACATCATGCTTGCAATAATAAAAGCAAGCAACAACAAACACTTTCTCTTCTTGATCTTGTTCATTTTTACGGCACCTCTGAGCCGTTTTTGGTTGAACGATTACAAGTTTAATAATTTCAAAGTTCCCCTTAGTGAATATAATATTTTACTAAGGGCCCAATTGTATCAAAAAATTTCTATTATTGGATGATTTTCAGTATCTCTGAAGCAATGAATAAGGATCCCGTGGCTACAATTTTATATTCTTTTGAGGTTTTTAAGGCAATTCCGACAGCCTCGTTGGCGTTTTTCGCCAACCGATATTCATTTATTCCAATGCCGGAAAATCTTTTTTCTATCATTTCAGAATTAAGTTCTAAATATTTCACTTTTTCTTCGGCTGTAAAGATTCTAGTTACAATTAAGGTTTGAGCAATATCTTTTAAGAGAGCAACCATTTCAAGGTATTTCTCTGAAGCCGTTTTAAAAGGTAGAATGAACACAAATTTTTCGTTTGGGAAAAGGGCTTTCAGGCTTTCTACCAAGGCTTTCATCTTTTGAGGATTATGGGCTGCATCAAGAATGATATCTCTATCCTTGTAACTACTGATCTGAAATCGTCCGGGGATTTCAAGTGACTTCATTGCATTTCTAATATTAGATTCGTCTAGGGCAAACTCATCTCTTTTGGAAAGAGTCATAAACGAAGACAGAGCTAAATTCGCGTTTTCAATTTGGTATTTGGCACCAGTCTTAAGTTTTAAGTTTGGAAAAGAAACATCATTATGTGAGAAGTCAAACCGGGTTCCTTTTTTACTAAGTTTTATTTTTTTGATGTTTTGGCTTTTAACAATTGTTAGCTTTGCATTTTTCTTCTCCACTTCTTTTTGAATTACCTTTAGCACTTCTTTCTTTTGCCCTGTAGTCAGAACAACATCTTCTTCTCCAATAATTCCAGCTTTATGAGACGCTATTTCAGGCAAAGTCTCACCCAGTCGATTCGTGTGGTCTTTACCGATCTTTGTAATTACACAAAGTTTTTGTTGTCGTGTGCTATTGGTCGCATCAAATTTCCCCCCAATTCCGGCTTCAACAACTACATAATCTAGTTTTTCTTGAGCAAAGATATGGAATGCTGCTCCAAGCACTGTCTCAAAATAACTTATCTTTCCATATTTAGTGGATTTCATTTTTTCCACAGAAGGTTTGATAAAATCAACGGCTTTACTAAATTTTTCCTTTGCGACAAGCCCTCCTTCTAGTTGAATCCTTTCGCGAATATCAACTACATGTGGTGAAACTGTTAAACCGGTCTTAAATTGATGGCCTAAGAGTAAATGGTAAAGATAGTAAGCAGTTGAGGTTTTACCAGAAGTTCCTGCAATGTGAATTATTTTAAATTTATCCTGTGGATTACCAAGGAGCTTAAAAAAGTATTTTGCTCGGGCAAGGATATTTTTTTGGTTATTGGTTCTATTATTTAATTTACTGTCAACCTGGGCCAAACAATATGCTTCAGCCTCTTTGAAGTCAGAATATTTCATCTATGGGAATTAGGTAGATTTAGTTAACTTAATAGTTTCTGTCTTTATTTTTTTTCTAAAAGCACTGTCTTTTATGTACTTAATATTAATTTTGACATTTTCCATTGCTGAATTGTTTTTGATTATATCAAACAATCTCGAAAGTAGGGCTATTTTGCCTCTTTCTCTTCTCCTGGCTTTTTCCATGAAGCAAATTTACATTTAGGATATGTTGAACAGCCAAAGAACTTTCTTCTTCTTCTGGTGAGTTTCACTATCACATGCCCTTTTTTACAATCTGGGCATTTCATTCCGATTCTTTCTTCATATTTATCTGTGTGCTTGCAATCGGGGAACTTTGAACAACTAACAAATTTCCCAAAGCGCCCTACTCTAATAACCAGCTCTCCGTCTTTACAATCTGGGCATTTCTTGCCCAATTTCTCTGTTTCAATCTTGACTCTTTTGGCATTCTTTTCAACGCTTATTAATTTTTTATCAAATGGCTTATAGAACTCGGCCATCATCTCACGCCACTCCCTTTTACCTTTGGCTACTCTATCCAAATCATTTTCCATTTCTGCGGTGAATTGATAGTCTAAAACAGTAGGGAAATTACTTAGTAAAAATCCCGTCACTGCAACACCAACAGGTGTGGTATAAAATCTTTTTTCCTTTTTTTCAACGTATTGCCTATCCTGAATGGTGGAAATAATTGGTGCATAAGTACTAGGCCTACCGATTCCTAATTTTTCAAGTGTTTTTATTAAGGATGCCTCATTAAATCTTGCCGGAGGTAGAGTGAATTTTTGTAATGGATTGACTTTAATAAGACTTAGGGCATCCCCCTCTGTTAGTTTGGGGAGAAGCACTTCTTCTTTTTTGTTTCTTTGTTTGAATACTCTTCTCCACCCATCAAATTTCATTACAGAGCCAGAAGCTTTCAATAAATAGTTGCTTGCTTTTACATCGATTGATGTTTGATCATAAACACTTTGGTTCATTTGGCTTGCAATGAATCGGTTCCAGATTAATTCATATAGTTTTTTCGCATCTTTCTGATGATCAACATCAGCTGGGATTCGCTTTATCTTTGTTGGCCTAATAGCCTCATGAGCTTCTTGGGCGGATTTCGATTTCGTCTTATACGCTCGAGGAGTATCTGGTAAATAATCTTTACCGTATTCCCCTTCTATAAAAGTTCTTGCACTTGTAACAGCTGACTTTGAAACATTGAAAGAGTCAGTTCTGTGATAAGTAATGTACCCTTTCTCATATAGCTTTTGGGCAATGGTCATTGTTCTCTTGGCACTCCAACCAAAATAAATTGATGCCGCCTGAGTGAGAGTTGAAGTTGTGTACGGAGGATATGGATTTTTCCTAACTTCTTTGGAAGCCACCCTTGAAACAGCGTACTTTGCACTTTCAAGGCCGCTTACAATTTTATCAGCCGTCTTTTTGTCTTTAACAATTGCCCCTTTGTCATCTACTTTAGAAAGCTGTATGTCAAACTCTTTTTCCTTTTTAACTCGGCAAACTATTTCCCAATACTCATCTGGCTTAAAGGCTTTTATCTCCGCTTCTTTTTCAACAATCAGGCGAACTGCCACCGATTGAACTCTTCCTGCGGACAATCCCCGACGAACTTTCTTCCAAAGCATGGGGGAAAGCTTATATCCGACCAATCGATCAAGCACGCGTCTTCCAATTTGGGCATTCACAAGATTTCTATTTACTTTTCGTTGATCAGAAAGTGCATTCTCAACTGCCGATTTTGTAATTTCATGGAAAACAATTCGCTTTATTTTGTTTTTGTCTATGTTTTTCTTGCCATCTTCCGACAAATACTCAAATATATGCTGGGCAATAGCTTCTCCTTCACGGTCTGGGTCGGTAGCTAAATATATCTCATCAGCCTTTATGGCTTGTTTTTTAACTTCGATGATATTTTTTAACTTTGCTTCAACTAATAAATAATCTGGTTCGAAGTTTTTTTCAACATCAACTGATATTTTTGATTTTGGCAAATCTTTAATATGTCCCATGGTCGCCTCCACAGAAACGCCATCACCTAAAAACTTACCTAGGGTTTTTGCTTTTGTAGGGCTTTCAACAATTATTAATTTCATATTATTTTATTTCTTGTGTTATTAGTTTTACAGAAACATTACTCACTGACAACCCTGATATTCTATCAACCTCGTCAAGTCGTGGGTATTTTTCATCAATATTTCTATGATTTTTTTCTTCTTTTAGACACCTTCATATCAAGTTCTCCCAATACATCTTCAGCTGAAGTAATCATCATTGCTCCTCTTTTAAGTAAAAAATGTGATGCACCAGACATTGGGGAAGTTATTTGACCAGGAACAGCAAATAAAGGTTTTCCTTGCTCAGCCGCAGCCGAAGCAGTGTATAGAGTACCACTTCTCCTTAGTCCCTCTATTACAATGATGGCTTTTGAAAGCCCAGAGATTATTCTATTCCGAGCAGCAAAATTAGATCTTCGGGGTGGCATTCCCATTGGATACTCAGAAACAACTGCCCCGCCCTTTTTGATTAACTCCAAACCAATCCATTTATTGGTTAGTGGTGAAATGGTATCAAGTCCTGATGCCAAAACTGCAACTCCTCTCCCACCCACTTCCAAACACGCCTTGTGGGCCGCTGCATCATTGCCCAATGCAAGTCCTGAAACAATAACAATCCCTAATTTAGATAACTTAGTGGCAAATCTTGTTGTAACTGTTTGTCCATAAGAGGTCATTCTTCTACTACCCACAATGGCCACAGCATTATCGATGTTCTTTATATTCCCCTTGTAATATAAAACTAAGGGAGATCCTTTAAGTCCGATTAAGTTTGCTGGGAAACAGTCTTCATTAACTGTTACAAAGTTAATATTTTGTTTCCTTAGTCTTTCAAAGTATTTAGAAGTTTCAAATTGTCGTTTATGATTCACGAAATGATTAACCAAATTAGGCTTTAAGCCAACATTAGTAAGATCCGGCTTACTCGCTCTCCAAGTTTTTCTAGCCGAGCCGAAAAAGGAGACAAGCAAACTTGTTCTCTCGGGACCAAACCCTTCAAACGCGTAAATGGCAGCCAAACTTTGCTTTTCAGTCATCTTGGACAGTTTCAAATCCAAACCAATAATCCATAATTTCTCGGGCAATGGGGCCGGCGACTTTGCTACCTTCTCCTCCATTTTCCACTAAAACAGTGAGAACTATTTCTGGAAATTCAACTGGAGCAAACATCGTAAACCAAGCGTGAGGCTCCTCCTTATCAAAAGTTTCAGCTGTTCCTGTTTTACAGGCCACCTCTTCTGGAAAATCAAAGAAGGTGAAGCCCGTGCCGTCTTCTTCACAAACAGCAATCATGCCAAGTGTTACTTCTTTTATGCTCTCTTTGTCTATTTTTAATTTATCACAACTTTCATTACCTGCAATTGTTGGTTGGCACAATTTCCCTTTTGAGGCAATCGTTGAAGTTAGACTATTTATTTGAATTGGAGTTAAAGACAGATCTCCTTGACCAATGGCCAAGTGGTAAGTGTTCCCCAAAAACCATTTTTCATTTTTCACTTCTTCTTTCCACTCAGGACTAGGCATTAATCCTTTTATTTCACCAGGCAAATCAATCCCCGTAATCTCTCCTAATCCAAAAAGTTTTGACCAAGAAACAATATTATCAATTCCTAGAAGCTCACCCACTCTATAAAAGAAGGTGTCTGTTGAACGAGCAATGGCTCGAACAAGATCTACTTTTCCTTCAACTCCACCATATTGGGTAAAATACCAATTTGAATAAGTAAAAGTACCATATAGAGTTTTTAGGATGATTTGGCCCGTATCTTCAAAAGTGTAATTTGAATCAATGGCCTCCTCTTCTAGAGCGGCCAAAGCAATCAATGGCTTATACACCGAACCTGGTGGAAAAGACCCAGCAATAACTCGATTAAAAAAGGGTAAATCGCTATCCGAAAAAAGTCTTTTTAAAACTTTCTCATTTTGATTGGGATTTAAAAGTAAATTTGCGTCAAAACTGGGAGATGAGAAAAGTGCTAGTATTTCACCATATTCATCTGAGGCGACAACGGCTCCATTAATTCCTTCCATTACTTGGGCCACTTTATTTTGGAGACCAAGATCAATGGAGGTTTCAAGATTTTCACCCTGAACTGGATTTCTTCTTCCAAGACTTCTGATTCGTTTTCCTTGAGCATCAACTTCGATCAACTCTTCTCCATCATATCCTGATAGTGAACATTGATAATATTCTTCAAGCCCAGTTCGGCCCACCAAAGAACCCAAGCTTTTTGGGCCCCTTCCCAAGCATTGAGGATCAATCTTTCCAAGCTCAGCCTCGTCAACCTCATTCAAGTAACCCGTCAGGTGGGCAAAGGCTGTACTATTTATATAACGCCTCTCAGCCTCAGTAATTATTTCTTCTTCTGGAGCGCCATCAAGATTTCTTGTCTTTACATAGCCTTCTTCAGCCGAGAAAGTTACCCAAGAGCGAATGTTTTTTGAGTCTGCAATAACCTCTCCTCCTCGAGCCAAAATATCTCCTCTAGCGGCTATTATTGGCACTCTTCGAACTCTGTTTCCATTTGCCAATATTTGATAATAGTCAGTTTTAATCAATTGCAGCTCAATTAACCTGGCCACAAGAATCAGAAAACCAAAGATTAGAAGTCCCCTTAAAAACCATGAAAGCCAAGATTGCACTTTTGATGAAGCCAAAGTATCCATTACCAAAGATTCTTACATTAAATCACCGATTTGGCAAAGACTATCTACAAACCTCTAGTAACTTTCACCTTTTTGAGAAGTCCTGGCTTTTCAAGTAATTTTCCACAACCTCTAGCTACGCAAGAGAGTGGATCATCAGTAATCCAAACTGGCATTTTTGTTTCCTCCTCGACAAGTTTATCAATTCCTTTTATTAGTGATCCTCCTCCAGCCATTAAAATTCCTTTTTCCATAATGTCAGAGATAAGCTCAGGCGGAGTTTCTTCCAAGGTTTCTGCAATATTTTGAATAATTTCCCTAATAATCGGAGAAAGAGCTTCTCTGACTTCCGTGCCAGTGAACTTTATTGATCTCGGTAATCCAGTTTCAAGGTCACGCCCCCTAACAACATGATAATTTTCCTTTTTTCCGCTCCTTGCCGACCCGATGTTTATTTTGACATCCTCAGCTGTTGGTTCACCTAATAAAAGTGAGTACTTCAGTCTAGCAAACTTAATAATTGCCTCGTTCATTTCGTCTCCTGCAACCCTGATAGATCTACCGATCACTATGCCCCCCATGGAAATTACAGCTATTTCAGTTGTGCCCCCACCGATATCAATGACAAATTTACCTCTTGGTCCTTCAATTTTTAGATCAGCTCCAATGGCTGCGGCCATGGGTTCCTCAATTAAATGGGCTTCCCTGGCACCAGCGGCTACTGCAGCATCTGCTACTGCTCTTCTTTCCACTTCGGTAACGCCGGATGGAATTCCAATGACTACTTTTGGTCTGGGAATTTTGGGAATAGCGGTTCCCGACTCATGAACTTTTTTAATATAGTGTTCGAGCATGGCCGCTGCAGCGTCAAAATCTGCAACTACTCCATCTCTTAGAGGTCTGACAACTTCTATTTTTGCGGGAACTCTCCCCATCATTTTTTTTGCACTTGTGCCAATTGCCAATATCTCCTTTGATTTTTTTTGTCTGGCAACAACAGATGGTTCACGAATAATAATCCCTTTACCCTTAACCCAAATCAAGGTGTTGGCTGTTCCCAGATCAATTCCAACATCGTGAGAAAAAAAGCCCAATATTTTGTTCAACATTGCAAGGGCAGTATAACCTGAAGCAGGGGGCTTGCAAAGTGTAGGTAGCAGATGTAAATTTGTCCTAATGGTAAAACTTATTAGCAAGGTAATTACGTACTGTTTTTACACCCTTTTCTTTTTGGTGCCCCTAATTCTTTATCCTCACACATCAGAGGTATTTGAGTTCAATAAAATTGTTCTTACCTACATCCTCACATTAATTATTCTTATAAGCTGGCTTGCAAAAAGCGTTATTCAAAAGAAATTTATATTTAGAAAAAGTTTCCTGGATATCCCAATCCTTCTTTTCTTGGGATCACAATTTCTTTCAACTATTTTTTCAATTGATCCGGCCACTTCAATTTTTGGTTATTACACTCGCTTTAGTGGAGGCCTTCTTTCTTTAATTTCTTATGCCATTCTTTATTGGGCTTTTGTCAGTAACGTAAGTAAAAAACAAACTGAAAAAGCAATTGCTGTTTCTTTATCATCTGCAGCTCTTGTAAGCGCATATGCTGTGTTGCAGCACTTCGGCATCGATAAAAACATCTGGGTACAAGATGTCCAATCAAGAGTGTTTTCTACTCTTGGACAACCAAACTGGCTGGCAACTTGGATTGTGGCTTTTATTCCCCTTACCTGGGCATATATTATGACCAAAAAGTCCAAATCATTTTGGATTACGCTCTCATCTCTTTTCTTTCTAGTTCTTTTATACACAAAGTCCCGATCTGGAATACTGGGATTTGGTGCAGGTTTCCTAATCTTTTGGGGTATACATTATATACCGGAGCTTAAAAAGAAGGCTTTTGGAAAAATTGTTAGAAACAAACAATTTATTACCATTATTGCTCTCATTATTTCTTTAGCTCTGTTGGTTGGCACTCCTTGGACACCCTCTTTGGGTCAAATTCTTGGGATTAGTCCACAAGCAACTGAACCCGAAAATCCTGAAGTTATTGTCCCAGCCCTGGAAAAGGGTGGAACTGAATCTGGAGATATTAGAAAAATTGTTTGGGAAGGAGCCATTGGAATTTGGAAAAATAATTTCCTTCTAGGGAGCGGGGTTGAAACATTTGCATACTCTTACTACAACCATCGTCCTGTTGAGCACAATCTTGTTTCTGAGTGGGACTTTCTCTACAACAAAGCCCACAATGAATATCTAAATTACGCTGCCAATTCCGGCACAATAGGATTAATCGCCTACCTAATATTAATTGGGGTAACACTTAAGTATTTATATAAGAATATTGAGAAGAATAAACTTGCTTTAGCCTTTTTGTCGGGACTTGTTAGTATTCATGTCAGTAACTTTTTTGGCTTTACAGTCGTACCCACCTCGCTTCAAATTTTTCTTTTCCCGGCATTTTTTATTTCATTAACTAGTGAGGCCTTAAAACAAAAGAAAGTGAGTAACATTAGTGCCGCCCAAAAGGTAATTATTTCTATATTCTTTCTGGCAGGAGCATTGTTACTTATCGGCATTTCTCGTTACTGGTACGCAGACACTCTCTACTTGAAGGGCAAGCTTGCCAATAATGCTGAGAATTACTCATACGCAAGATCTGTCCTTGCCAAGTCAATTGATTATTCTAAAAATCAACCTATGTATTGGAATGAAATCGCCCAAGCCACAACTGGACTTGCTCTTGAGGCTGATACTGAAGGCGATCTTGAAAAAACAAATGATTATATTGAAAAAGCTTTGGTTGAGGCTGAAAAGTCAATTACACTTTCTCCTAAAAACGTTAATTTAATTAGAGATAAAGCAAGCTTGTTTTTAAAGCTATCAACAATTGACCCTGTTTATCTATTAGGGGCAAGGCAAACACTGGAAGAACTAATTATTCTTGCTCCAACTGATGCCAAACTCTTCTATAACTTGGGGTTAACACAAGTAAGAACGGGTGAACCAGAATTGGCTATTCAAACACTTGAAAAAACGGTTGAAATGAAAGCAGATTACCGCAATGCTAGGTTTGCACTGGGATTATTCTATGCCGATCAAGGTAGAATCTTGGAAGCCAAAGAGCAACTTGAATACATTCTAAAATATATAAATCCTGATGACCTTCTTGTCCAACAACAACTTGCTGAGTTTAATTAATTTTGAACTTCCCCCACGCTTTACTGATATAATTTCCTGTAATGATTAGAAAAATTGTTGATGCAAAAACGGCTGTTATAAGAAAACAGACGGTAAAAGTAGGTAAAGTAGACAAAAAGATCCTGAAGCTAATTTCTGACATGAAGGATACTGTCCTTAATGAAAAGGAACCAGAGGGCGTTGGTTTAGCCGCACCCCAGGTTGGGAAATCCTTGCAGATATTTGTCATCAATTTTGAAGGACGGCTTGAAGCCTTTATTAATCCAAAAATAATAAAGATTTCAAAAGCTCCAAAGCCGGTTAAGGAACCAGCCTCCTCAAAGACTCCTTTAGAGGGATGTCTTTCTATTCCTCATTACTACGGCCCGGTCAATCGACCTCAAAGCCTGACACTCGAGTACATTAATGAGGATAGCAAAAAAAAGACAGAGAAGTTCAAGGGGTTCATCTCCCAAATTATCCAACACGAAGTTGATCACTTAAATGGTGTTTTGTTTACAGATCATCTCTTGGAACAAAAAGGTAAGCTCTTCAAACTATCAAAAGACAAAACTGGTGATTACTGGGAAGAGGTTGATTTTTAAGTAATATGAAAATTGTATTTTTTGGTACACCTGAATATGTCGTTCCGATTGTCGACACTCTTCACAAAAGCTTTAAACAAAAGTCTGGGGAATCACCAATTGTGGCCGTTGTTACTCAAGGTCCCAAACCAATAGGACGGAAAAAGATCCTCACCCATTCTCCGGTTGATGTGTGGGCTCATAAAAAGAGAATCGGGGTCTTTTATGATTCTAATAAACTTTTAAAACTCAAGCATAATTATGATTTGGGAATACTGGTAGCCTTTGGTGAAATTCTGCCTAAAAAAGTAATTGATTTATTTCCAAAAGGAATTATTAATATTCATCCCTCACTATTGCCTAAGTATCGGGGCGCTTCTCCCATTCAGGGCGCAATAGCAGCGGGTGAAGAAAAAACCGGAATCACAATAATGAAACTTGATCACCTTGTTGATCACGGACCAATCATCTCCCAAGTGTCTATGCCTGTCAAAAATACCGACACAACTGAAAGCCTACTAAAGGCAGGCTTTATGAAAGCTACTGAAATAATGAAAGAGGTCTTGCCAGCGTACTATCAAGGGAAAATTAGACCAAAGGAGCAAAAACATAGTGAAGCGTCTTACACTCGCCTTATTCGAAAGAATGATGCCTTTGTTCCATTTAAGGCACTTCAGGAAGCGCTTGAAGGGAAAGAATCCACAAACGAATGGAAAATTCCTTTCGTTAAGGATCTCAAACTTACTTTTTCATCAACATCTATTGATCAAATGGTTCGTGCCATGTATCCGTGGCCTATTGCTTGGACCAAAGTAAAACTTGAAAAGGGAGCAAAAAAAACCAAGAGACTTAAAATAATTAAAACCCATCTAACTGAAAACAAAAGCCTTGTAATAGACGAGGTCCAACTTGAAGGAAAAGGAGTGGTTTCTTGGGATCAGTTTTCAAAGGGTTACCCGAGTGTTACGTTTGAATAGCCCTTTATCTTGCCATCCTTTTTAACTCTCTTAATACACTTGGTGCAAACATTAACTTGCTGTTTTATGCTCTTTATTACTAAAGTTCTTTTTTGAATATTGGCACCAAAAGTACGGGGTGTAACTTGGGCTCTTTTTCTCCAACGCTTTCCCGCCACACCTCTTTTGTGCCTTTTGCTTCTTCCGATAACTGTATGTTTTTTACAAAAATAACAAGCTGCCATAATAATTTGTGAACTAAAACGTTGTTTGGAGTTTTAGACTGGAACAATTATACTAATTAGTTAGTTGCAAAACAAATAAATGTTAACACTACTCGCTTGGATACTAGCCTTTGTGATTGCCATCACCGTTCATGAAACAGCTCATGCTTACGCTGCAGACAAGCTTGGTGACCCAACACCAAGGATAATGGGCAGAATGACTCTGAACCCCTTGGCTCACTATGATCCCGTAGGAACAACAATATTATTGGTAACGGCTATCTTTACAGCCCTAGGCTTCTTTCCTTTTCCTTTTGGCTGGGCCAAGCCAGTTCAATTTGATCCATTTAATTTAAAGAATCCACAAAGAGATGCCGCAATTATTTCACTTGCAGGCCCTGGTTCAAACTTGCTTCTAGCAGGTATTTTGGCCATTGTGGGCAGATTTGCCCTGTCTCCCTTTTCGCCACTTTTTTTCCTAATTACTTTTATTCCACCAATCATAGTCCTTAATGTTGTTTTGGCAATTTTCAATCTTGTGCCGATTCATCCTTTGGATGGAGGTAAAATTCTGGTGGGCCTACTTCCCAAAAAAGATTCGTATAAAGTTGATCAATTTTTAAAACGATATGGCTTTATAATGTTGTTCTTTTTAATCTTTCCAGCATTTGGAAACACCTCACCAATTTTTATGGTTTTAACACCTGTCATTAACTTCTTTTTGAGGCTATTTTTGCCAGGAAATATCCTTTCTTGACCCACTTTGTTCTCTTTTTTCACATTGACTTTCATGATAAAATATTGCTGGTCCCGTCATGGGGCTTTCGGGAGAATTTACCTCACCGAAGATTGCACTGGGAGAGCGAATTGCCTTAGCTCCGTGGAGTCAGGGTTGAGCTCACCCACTTGGACTCGTCCGAGGCAAATCTCGATCCCGGGAGCCCTAGGACGGGATCTTTTTCTTCAAAATTTGATATAATTCAAGTCGATCAGCCGGCGTAGCTCAGTGGCAGAGCAACTGTTTTGTAAACAGTAGGTCAGTGGTTCAAATCCACTCGTCGGCTCAAACATATATTAATTTAGCTGGGATGGCGGAGTGGTCAATCGCACGAGTCTGTAAAACTCGCGCCCGAACGGGCTACGTAGGTTCGAATCCTGCTCCCAGCACCAAGCTTCTTGCCCAAATCTTCATAGTAGCCTATAATTATAATTCGTTCTTTGAATATTAACTATCAATAATAAAGGAGAGGTCATCGATGAAATGGATAAAGCGTCTAGGCATATTGCTTATACTATTATCTGCATGTAATCTTGCAACGACTTTTGAACCAATGAGCAAAGATAACCCATCGTTTTATTTTGCTCTCATCGGCTTTCTTCTTTATATCCTAGATGAAGGAGGTTACAAACGAAATGATTAGACAAGAACGAAAAAAATTAGCCACGCATATATATAAATAAAAAATGCGTGGTTTTTTAATGGCTTAATAACTCAGGTTGAGCCCAAGAGGACATGTAGATAGGCAATAATTCTTCTTTTTGAATATCTGTTCCCTTTAATTCTAGTCGCACAATCATACCCTCCCTAGTTTTCTCACTCCACATTTGATCAAATACAAAGTTTCCTAAGGAGTAATAGACTGGTACTCCATCAATATAGTCAACATCTTGGACCCAATGTGATCCATGCCCTGCAATTACGTCTGCCCCGTTTTCAATAATCTTGGTGGCCCAGGTTTTTTGAAATTGAGAAGGTTTACTCATGTATTCCGCTCCCCAATGAACACCCACTAACAGAAAATCTACTTTCTCCTTTGATTCAGAAATTAGTTTATAATCCGCATCTGTTGGTGCTTTTGAAAAGAAATCAAATCCTAAAAAACCAAACTTTAAGACACCTTGCTCCTTAATGGACAATCTCCCAAGACCAGTTGACAAAATGTTAGCGCTTGTTAAATGCCCAACTGTTTCTTGTAAACCTGATTTTCCATAATTACTGGTATGATTATTAGCAAGAGTCACTACATCAACACCAGATGAGACCAATCCTTGAATCATTTCAGGCTTAGCACAAAAAATCATTCCTTCAGAACTCGCAGGGCAATCCTTGATAACTGGATTCTCAAGGTTAAGAAATACTAAATCAGCTTCTAATAAATCGTCTTTTACTTTTTCGAAAGAATACGAAGGGTTGTTAAGCCCTAGTGACTTAGTCATCACGCTTCGCCCCAACATAGTGTCGCCCGCCAGAATAATTTCTGTTTCTTGAGTTTTTCTGTTCTGTTGTCTGGATTTTGGTCCAAGAACCATGGAATAAATTAATAGAATAAAAAAGGAAGACATTAGAATCAGTAAAAACGAAGTTGCTTTATATTTTTCTGTCATAATTTAAGTATACACATACTCTTTGCTATAATTCTTGTTGTTAGCCTGGGTAGCTCAGGGGTAGAGCACCAACTTGGTAAGTTGGGGGTCGAGGGTTCAAATCCCTCCTCAGGCTCATATTATTTTAATATATGTGATAGAATGTCCTTCGTATGGCAAAATCAAATTTAGAAATAGTGGCAATGATTTGCAAAGAATGCAAATCTCAAAATTATGTCACTAAACGCAACAAGGTAAACATTGAGGGAAAGCTTGTATTAAACAAGTTCTGCAATCGTTGTAAAAAAATGACTAGCCACAAAGAGTCTTCAAAACTGAAGTGATTTCTGTTGTAATATATTAATATGTCACCAAGAATACCTGTACCCAAGGCAACCAAAACTGACTATGAAAAAATTCAGGGAGAAATGCCCACAAAAAAGACAGATGGCGATTTCACTATAATTACGTATGAAGACGGTACTGAAATAAGAAGCCGCACAGATCACGGATCTGTCAATTTAATGACCCCTGAAGGCACAAAACAATTTGATGTCAATAGAATAAGGAGTCTCCATGGTACTCCCTGCGAAAATACGGGTGGTGGAAAATACCCAAAAAGTGGTGAAAATAAAGGCTAATTTTTGTCCCTTAGACAACAATTATTTCAACTCCTGATTAGGTGATATAATTCCTCCACTGCCTAATTACTATATGCCTGGCAAGGAAAGTATTGAAATCTTTTTAAGCTCGCAAACGAGCGAAAATCTTATGCTAGTTGGTTATGGATGTAGTGATTCCAAATGTGATTGGGAACTAAACAAACGAATCGAGCTGTGGGAGGCTTTAAAGGAATTCCGACCCCATGTTATTGATAAGCATCCTAAAGGACATTTCGAGGTTACTTATCTCTATAAAAGAATGGGCACAAATAAATCTCGTTACGGATAATAATTATTGTTCTCATTTGAGGAGTGTTCCAGGTTGGTATAAAATACAGTCTGTATTTGTTGCATATAGGGGCGTCGTTCAGTGGTAGGACTTTGGTCTCCAAAACCAAGAACGGGGGTTCGATTCCCTCCGCCCCTGCAATTGAGGCTGGGATGATATAATTTAGTTGTGAAATTGAAAACAGCAATCGTTGCTTTTTTGTATGGGTTTGTTTCTCTTTTTCTGTTACCATTCTTCTTTGTAAAACTTAATAACTGGCTATCACTCCCAATCATTTCGTTTCCAAAGTTTAGGGTTATTGGAGTACTCTTTGCAATAATTGGGGGTGCTCTTTGGTTTCACAGTATTTTACTATTTCGCTTCTCTGGCGAAGGAACCCCTGTTCCAACCAATTCACCTAATAAATTGGTAACCAAAGGATTATACAGATACACCAGAAATCCGATGTATATTTCTGCATTGATGGTTCTACTTGGCTACTTCTTTATTCTTGGTCATGCATTACTTCTTCTAAATCTAATTATTATGGCCACCTACTTTCACTTGTTTGTAGTTCATTATGAAGAGCCAACCCTAAAGAAGAAGTTTGAGAAAAACTATACCGAATACTGCAAAGCTGTTCCTCGTTGGTTGAAGTAGAAGTTCCTGACAAAGTTTACCAGCCCCTGCATGATATAGTTTGATGTACTTCAAATCGATCCCCGTGCTATAATCCACCCATGACAAATCAGCCTGAGTTGAGATATGGAAGAGGTTTTGGTGACATGACCATAATTGGAGACAAGAAAGACGACCAGAAAGCGACTGATTTCCTTTCCAAGCCGATTAATGAACAAATAATAATGGCGCTTGCTTGGTCAGAAGGATGCCCAGTCCCGGAAGAAGTGATAGAGAAATATGGACTAGATGGTGCCCTAGCAAGATATGGTGATGTCATGTTTGCAGATAAATTAATACTTGCGGAAGTAAAAAAACACAATCCAGCACTACATGACAAACTTACCTTAACTATTACTAGAAAGGCGCATGAACCAGTTGGCGCCCATGAGTCCAAACATGTTCCCCATTCCCACTCAACTATGGTGGTTCCTCCAAACACACCCTGGGGTTTTTCTCTAAAACGATTATTAATTGATCAATTTGGACAGAGAAAAAATGAGCGAAGTACGATAAGAATACAAAAAGGCCTAGAAATATTGGAAAAGGTTGCAAAACAACGAATTGGCTCTCCTTTAGAGTTTCTTGCCGTATTTGCCGAAAAAATTATCAAGGCAGATGGGGAAAAAACCAAAATATTGAGAGATACACTTTGTCAGGGGCATTTAAATCAGCACAACCTCCGCAACCATTACAAAAGATTGGTTGTAGAGTTAAAAAAGCATTCCCCTACTTTTCTAAAGGAATATAAAAAACTTTCAACTCAAGATAGAGTAAAATTTGGCATTGCTGAAGTGAGCCTGAAGTAGTTCCTGACAAAGTTTACTAGCCCCTGCAAAATAGCCTCAAAATGCTATAATCCGAATAATGACCAAGAAAAATAATTCTACGGAACCGAAGGAAAAAAAACATCCCCCACTTTCTCATGCATGTGTCGGTGCTATTGTGTATAGAAATACTAAAAAAGGAAAAGAATACTTGATTCAAAAAAGGGATAAACCAGGAACACCATATGATGAAAAATGGGAATTTCCTGTTGGTATTCTTGAAGATTCTCCAGATCAGAGAAAAAGTGCATTTGTACAAGTATTAAACGAGGTTCAAGAGGAAGCTGGAATTAATCCAGACAATGCAACCGTAATCACAGAAAATAAATCAACCTATCAGTCACCAGAAGGAGATGTGGTTGAAGGTTTTACTCCATATTTTCAAACACACCAATTAGTTGGTGAAAATCCTTGGTATATGACTACATTCCTGGTTGAAGTTGACACAGATGCTTCAATTGTCAAAGAAAGCGATGAAACGAAAGAGGTTCAGTGGATTGAAGAAAAAAAACTTAAAAAAATGGTAACAGATAATCCTGAAGACTTCTTTTCTCTTCAAGTTCCCGCTCTACAATTTCACTTTGATAGAAGTTCCTGACAAAGTTTACTAGCTCCTGCTTTTAGCCTCAAGCAGCTACCAACATTTTCTGTGTTAAAATGTGTTATGGGAACCACAGACATAGTTTCTAGGGTTGCTTCTTCATTTAAAAAAAAGGTTAAATCCGAACTGTCTAACAGGTTAAAGAGTTTTTATGTAGTTGGCAGTTATGCTTTCGGAAAAATAAGTAAGCAGAGACCTGATATTAACTTTCTTCTAATATTTGACGGGTTTACCTCTCCAGATGATTACTTAGCCATCGGCGAAATCTGTAGGGATTTAGAAAAAGAGTTTGCCAAAGAAACTACAGTTAAGATAGAGTTTCGCCCGTTCAGATACATCAAACCAAGATATAAAAATGATACTGAAGTTTCAGTCAATCCCATTCTTATCAGTACTGGCGAAATAGAAGCAACGGGTGGCGTAATTTTCAATAAATGGTTCACCGAAGGATTGAAGAGTGCCCACAAGCTACTTCACGGAAAAGATTTCTTGAAATCGTTAAAGGTTGGAGATATTACACAAAAAGACTTAATAAAAGGAGCCATGTTTGACCTTATGTTTTTTTCAATACCCGTCTCAAGAGCCCCTGCTCAATACACAAAAGAGGAAACAAACCTTCTTTTAAACGAAGCCCTTGTCAATGCAAAAAACATGGCTTATCTGGGAATTGAGACCGCAATGACCGATAAAGAGTTGAAACAAAAGGATTACTTAAAATACTTCAAAAACAAAGAAACAATAGCCTCTTTCTACAAAGAAAGATACGGGAATGACGTAGAAAAGATGATAAAGAGAATATTCCAAGTAAGAAAGCAGTATTTGACATTAAAAGACGACCCCGAGGTTGGTAAAGAAATGTTTTCAATAGCACTCAACCTAGCAAATATTATAAGAGACAAAATCTTCTCTAAAGTAGTTCCTGACAAAGTTTACTAGCCCCTGCTTTTAGCCTCAAATATTCAATTTTCTCTTCATGATGACATTGATGCCCACATGCTCTTTGAAGTTGGCGTGTTCCGTTGACTTGGGTTTCCATCGTGTTTCTTCATGAGATAATATTTCAAATTTTTCACCATAAACATCTTGAATGTCTTCAATACTCCGAAACTGGGATTTTCTTTTATTTTTCAAATATGAAGGGTGATTCTTTGAAAAACCAAAATAAATTAAATATCCTCCTGGTTTTAATATTCTTGCTGTTTGCCTCATTGCTTTTCTTTGATCCTTTTTGCTAGGTATCATGTGGCTACATCCAAGATCCAAAGCAATTTCAAAAGAATTATTAGGAAAGGGTAATGATGTGGCATCCGCGTGAATATAGTTTACGCTCACTTGCGCTTCTTGCGCTTTAAGCTTTGCCTGTCTGATTTCATCGTCGTTAATATTTACAGCAGTCACTTCAGCTCCCATCTTCGCAAGCCAATTTGCGTTTCTTCCAAAACCACACCCAATATCCAACACTCCATCTCCGCTTTTTATTATCCCCTCTTTAAAAGCACTTTTGATGACTTCTGTTGCCTCATCTCCCTCCCAACCGACATTGTTTGATCGCCCCATAAACCAATTCTATCTCCAGGGTGTCTCTGAAGCAATAGAAGTTCTTGACAAAGTTTACTAGCCAGCAAAGCATCACAATAAAGAAGTATCCTTTAGGAGTTTCTTTTTAGTGTGGTCTAGTCCTGCAGAATTTTTTTCTAATTCGTAATAGTCCAACAAATTTAAACTCAAATGCAATCTGTAAAGATTTAGTTTCGCTTCAAAGTTTCCATCAAACAGTTTCGTGTTTGAATAACCTTTTTTCATCCATTTCCGAGGGATACTTTCTCCATAAAAGTAATCAAACCAAGCAAAGTCAAAAACGGGGTCTCCTCCCTTAGCATTCTCGAAATCAATTATTCCTACAATTTTTTTGTCTCTAATTAACATGTGTTTTATGCTGAAATCTCCATGAAGCAATTGCGGTGTCACCCGGTTAAACAAACCCTCGTGTTCTTTTAGAGTACTTACTGCCTTGTTAATTAAGGGTCTCTCAACACCTATTTCATCGGCAATTTTCATTACTCTCTGTATTGCCTTAAAGGGTTTAAAAACAAATCCCGACCAATTCTCATAAGGAGCGAGCTTGTCGAAACCACCAAACCTGTCAACACGAACACTATGTATCTTTGACAGAATACTCCCAGATTGCTCGATAAGCGACTGCAGCTCTTCTTTACTTAATTGCCCCATTTGGTCACTTAAGGGAATGCCGTTAATTTTTTCTTCAACACAGAATGTTAGCTTTTCATTGCCATGATTAAGGCCCTCGATTAGCAATACACTTGGAGTCGGTACCCCCACCTGTGCTGCCATCCTGATTGCTTTTTCTTCCGCCTCAAAACGAGGATGTTTATTTCTTGAAATCCTAACAATGACGTTTTTTCCGCCCTGAAGGGTTACATCGTAAACCTCGTTAACCTCACCCGCAATAATTCTCTCTCTTTCAACAAACTTTAATTTTGTTGCCTTTTTAACAACCTTAGCCACCAACTCTTCGGGGGTGTTTAAACTTGCATGTTTCTTCTCCAAATACTCCTGATAAGGATTGTGGTCAATTTCTTCATCATTTTTCGTCATAATTACAGTCTAGCAGAGTCCATATAGAGATACTCATAATTCTGGGGATGTTGATAAAAGGTTCCAACAAAGTTTACTAGCCCCTGCTTTTAGCCTCAAAGTGGTATACTCTAATTATTAGTTTATGTTAAAGCCGCAAGGTTTCTACATTTGGGTTGATGATTTAGACAAGGCCATCGACTTCTACGAAAAAGTCTTTGAAAAAAAGATTGGTCATAGGGAAAAAGATAGATGGGCAGACTTTGGACATGACAACCCAGTAAATATCGGTATCTTCAACTGCACAGTAGACAAAGAAACAATAAAACCAGGAAATAACATTACACCTGAACTAAGGACGCAGGATGTGATCAAAGAGCGAGAACGTATTAAAAAACTAAAACCAAAGAACATCTCTGAAATTATTGTCATCAAGAAACCCGTCCTCTATAAGTACTTCCAGTTCGAAGATGTCTGGGGAAATATCTGGGAGGTTGCAGAACATTATTACGACAAACCCCAATAGACTCCCTGTTCAATGTTTAACTCATAAAAGTTCCTGACAAAGTTTACTAGCCCCTGCTGCGTAGCCTCTGATGATATACTTGCTTTGTGAATATTGTTATTAAAAATACAACAGATGTCGATTCTGCATTGAAAGTAGCCGAAAGTTCCAAAGACTACTTTGAAACGGGATTCGAAGACCTAAAAAGAGATTTAAGAAAACACACTTTAAGAGGTGCCTACCTCGAAAATATAATGGTCGGCTTTATTACTTATAAAGAAAACAATCCCGATGTAGTTGAGTTAAGCTGGTTGGCCGTAATGCCCAAACATAGAAAACACGGCATAGGAAGCAAGCTTGCTGTAAATACACTAGAGAGATTGAAAGATAGGTATAAAATTTGTGAAGTTAAAACTCTTGCCGAAACACACAAAGATAAAGGTTATGCAAAAACCAGAAACTTTTATAAAAAACTGGGCTTCATTTCTCTAGAGATAATTCATCCATACCCTGGTTGGGGCGATGATAATCCCTGCCAAATTTTTGTTAAGCCCTTATAGTGGTTCCTGACAAAGTTTACGTATATCTTATTCGTCTTTAAACATCACTACTGTAAATTCTTTTTTTCTGTAACTGTGCCTCCAGATTACTTTTGTTGTTAGACCAAGGCAATACTTTAATATCTTCAAAGAGTCTACACAATAGAGCTTGAATTTACTTTTATTTATGGGTTGCGGAAATCCCCCAGCCATATTAAAGACTAGTATTTCATTCGCGTTTTTGAACATCAAAGATATGGCTTCTTCTCTGTATTTATATTGATCCCCTTTAACCTTGTTATTCAAAACCCCTGAGCAAAGGACAATGTCATGGGCTTTAATTAGTTCCATCCAACCCCCTGCCTTAAAGGAGTGTTTTGGATATCTTTTTTTAGCTTCATCAATAAACTCTGGAACTACATCCAACCCAAGATACTTAAAACTCTTTGTTTTTCCCTCAATAAAGGGAATTATCCCTCCAAACCCACAACCAATGTCTATTACACTTTTATTCTCAAAATCAATGTCTGCCACAATATTTTGGTATCGAATAACAGCTGCAGCATCACTCATCCACCGAAGCGACCTGGAACTCGTACCATGTTTTTTGAAAGTTTTTTGATAAGATTTTTTTCTTTGCAATGCTTGTTTTCTCATATTCTTGAAAGCCAATTATACCTTTTTTTATGCATAAAAAGCTTAATACAGCCCAGATGATATAATGAACGGAATTCTAATATGGATATCGCCAATCTAGTCCGATCATTCATTTTTCTTGTCGCTGGTTCATTCATGATATTTTTTCCAAGAAAGGTTTATAAATTTCAGGCTTTTTTTCTTGATAAACTTCGGATTAAATATAAGTTAAAAATAGAAGACGAAAAATATTATTTACGTTGGGGCACTGTTTTTATCATTATTTCAATAATATTATTTCTGTATTCGATTAGTTGATGGGAAAACTTAAAGTTCACCTATATTTTATTGTTCTTTTTGGTGTTTGGTTGGCAACCATGTCTCTACTCTGGAAATATCCCGTTTTACTGACTGTCCTTTTGCTTGCTATTACTTTTGTGTACTTTGCCTTTCTTAAAAAAGGTAAAGAACATTATTACTTCATTGTGGCCGCTATTGCAGGACCCATTGGTGAAGCAATTGTTTCCAGAAGTGGGCTTTGGACATATTACGGTTCAACAGTATTTGGTGTCCCTGTCTGGCTTCCACTTGCCTGGGGAATTACATTTGTTGTAATAAAGCGCTATATTGACAGTCTTGTTAATTAAAGCAAATTGAAAAGGTACCCAACAAGCATAACCTGAGGCACTGTAATAATTGGCAACCAAATAGCAGTTTTTTTCCCAATATTAGTCCAAATTAACCCTATTTCAGTGTAATCAGTAATCACACCTGCCATTAGAAAAACGAATGGATTCCCCAGTGTGCCCACTTTATTAAATATCTCAAAAGCGATTGGGGCTGATCCTTCACTGCAAACTTCAATAATCGTGGCAAATACAAGAGTTAGCAAAAGGCCCGAAAATGTAGGTCCCAAGTACTGAAGATATAAATGTCCTGGAACATAGGCTCTAATAATAACAGCTAACAAAAACCCTAAAAGGATCCACCAAAGAACCATGTTGGCCAAATGTACTGCACCATTTACAACTCCAATAAAGCTTTGTTTTGAATTAAAGTTTTTTACTTTATCCCAAGAGTAATTAATGTTTATTTTTGTTTTAACTGATTTTTCTATCCATCCCAGTGAATCAAGTCCCATAAAAACGAATCCCGTTATCAAAGCAATTAACATAGCCGCCAGCACAAACAACAAAGCTTTTATTCCAAAAAAACTAAAGAGAAGAATTGTGACCGGTAAATTGGCCCATGGAGAAGCTAGTAAAAACGTTATAACTGAGGGAACACTGGCTCCCTTTTTATAAAGCTGGATAGCAAGGGCCAATATTCCGTGAGAACAAGCAGAAAGTAAAAATCCTGCAATCACAGCAAAAAAAATGGAGCTTTTTTTCTTTCTTCCTAAGTATTTATGAATAAACTCCTCTGGAACAAAGTAATCAATTATTCCCCCCAATATAAATCCTAAAAGGATTGCCCACCAAATGAGTTTTATATAGTCCAAAAAACTTTGATTAAGGACTTTAAGGGTCGGCAAAAAGGAGACTGCAAATATCCCAAAGAAAACAAAAAGCATAACCTTCAATTTATTATTAATCCCAAAGCTTATTTTTGCATGAGAGTGCATCGAATTTAATTATATTTGATTTTCAATATCTATTTCATATTTTTGGGATATTATTTGTTTTAAGGTTTCTATGTGTTCCTCTCCCACTTCCTCAGCAATGCTTTGAGCAAAATATTTTGACAAGAATTTATTTCCATGTCCCTCTAGTATTTCACCGATACACTCGCCACATGGATGGCGACCTTCAACAACATCTTCCAAACAACTACAAGTTGCTCCTTCACCATGCCCAGGTGTTTTTTCAATACAATAAACACAGGGTTTTTCCAAACAACACCTGTAGTCACTATCAGCAAGCATGCCTTTGTGCATATCGTCCTTTTGAGAAACAAAATGGTCTCTCATTTCCTCCATGTTCATGCCCTCATGCGACATTCTCATTGGCAATAAATACCTTCCAAAAAGAACGCTTAAAAGAATAATGGGCAATATTAAAGTCAAATTATTTTTTGTCATATACGCGTGAATTCACTTACCTCTCCATCTTTCAATCCATAAATAATAAATTCTTCGGTTTTTGCTCCAGGCATTCCTGGAGAACCAGCAGGCATTCCAGGAAGAGCAATTCCATCAAGATCGGGTTTTTCAGCGAGTAGCTTATCAACCACTTCAAGAGGAATGTGTCCTTCCACAAAATATTTTCCAATAATGCTGGTGTGGCAACTTTGCATGTTTATTGGGATATTATGCTCTTTCTTAACTGAATCCATATCGGTAGTTTCGTTTGTCTCAACTTCATATCCATCCCGCTTTAGAAACCCAGTGTAGCCAACACAACACCCACAAGTTGGAGATTTATGAATAGTAATTTTTTCACTTCGAGATGAAGATGTTCCCTCTACTTTTTCATTTTTAGTAAAAATTGATTTACCGATAATAAACACAGCTAGAGTCAAAAAACCTAAACCAAGAATTTTTTTAATATTCACAATAACTATTATTGTTTTTTAAACACACCAACGATTTCTTCAACCATTTTATTTTTATTTGCGCCTTTGCCTTTAATGTCTTTTAAAACACAAGTATGGAGGTGGCTATGAAGAATCATTTCATCAACCTTCTTAAGGGCTGCTTGGACCGCTTGGGACTGATGAATAATATCGGGGCAATAATCTCCTTCTTCAAGCATTTTTCTGACACTTTTAAGGTGTCCTTCTGCTCGAGCAAGTCTGTTTATTGTCTGTGATCTTGTTGAATCGTTCATCTAGATATCCCCCCAGGGGGGATATAAAGATAATAGTAAATAAAAGTAACTTAAGTCAAGGACGGAAAATAGGCAAAACCTAATTGAGTTGACAGAGGATTAAGAACAAAGTATCATTTTGGCCAAATGGCTGATGAGGAAAAACAAACCCCTGCTACAGAATCTTCTGAACCTAAAAAGGAAGAAGGCAAAACCCTTTCTCCCCAAGTTAGTAAGTTATTATCTATTCTCGTTTTAGTATTGTTAGCTGGCGCTATCGCCGCTGCCGCCTACTTTGCAGGCAAATCAACTGATAACACTGAAGATGCCTCCCCTTCCCCTACAGCTACAAGTGAAATTGAAGTCAAGTTTGATGATTCCGATGATGATGAGGCAACCTCAACTCCGTCACCCACTCTAGCACCAACCGAAGAACCCACATCAGAACCTACTCCTGAACCAAAAGCTGACCTTAAAATCACCGAGTACTCATTTGATCCAACCCCAGAGAAACAAGTTCCTTTCACCGCCACCCTTGGTTTGTATAACCAAGGCGATGCGCCGACTGGACCATTCTGGTGGGAATGGTGGCCAACATATGCCAATTACGCTTGCAGAGAGCATATTTCAGGAGGCATTGCAGCTGGAGGAGAGAGAATTGTAACTTGTGATTATGAGTATGGTGGTTGGTCAAACTATGAAACAAAAGTTGTCGCCGATGCTGATAACGATGTCGATGAATCAGATGAAAGCAATAACATTCACGTTCAATTCGTAGTCCCCATTCACTAATTCTTTCTGATATAATCCCTCCTTAGCTGCCATTTTTTTATGGCAGTTGAAAAGATAAAAAGCTTATCCAGAAGAGATTTCTTAAAAATTGCTTGGAAAAGTATTCAATACGGTGTCCCAACCATTGGTCTACTTCATTATGGAATCGGCACTGAGGACTTTGATCCTGAAAAAGAAGCTGATGCTAACTGGAATCTAGCATTTATTGAACGGTTTACAGAAAAACCAAGACCACCTTTTATAACAGCTACAAAAGGGCATGAAGAGTTTCTCGTTCACGCAATAAATACAAACCCAATAATCAAAAAGGTTACAGTCAAAGGCGCCAACTTCATCGTCTCCTCAGAAAACGAACTTAGTTTTTCTGAAATAATTAATAAACATGTTTCACTTGCCTCGAAGACTCTAGAAAAAGAACCATCAGGACAATTTGATGGGCTTTGCCAAAGGGAGAAAAACATTAATATTATAAGCACTGCTCTTTATGCAATGGCCGGAATTATGGGCAGTTACATTGGCTTAGAAGATTTACAAAAACTAGGAGTTGATCTTAGTAAAATTGACCAAAGTGACATTGATCTTTATAAAAATCACTCCACTTGGCTCAATTTCCCTTCTTTGTATCCAGAAAAGTGGCCCGATGACGAAAAATTTGATCCCCTTGCCTATCTTTATCGTTACTCGGGAAAAGACAGAGCTGTACATTTAATTCATCACACCTTTTTGACCTTTCACTACTTGAAATTTAAGTTTGCCAACTTACACGACGCTGACAGAATACCAGGAGCCGCTATAATGGCAACCGAATTATTCTCTGAAGACCCTTACGAAAAAGTATTTGTCCTATCTACCCTAGCAGGTTATTCCTGGGAAGCAATAGAAACCTTTTTGGGAGAGACTGGACATCCTTCTGGATTTCTTGATAAAACGGTTACAAAAGACCTTAAGGCAAATAAAACCGGTGCCCTTTTTGGCATTACTCTCTTCAAAGCTCTCCATGAACATAATTTTTCATTGAATGAGATCCTCCCACAGATTCAAATTTAAATAATCTTTACTTTGGGCTGTATAATAATAGTACTGATGAAAGTGGGTAAGCTTTGTAAAATAGCTTTTCTTCAAGCTTTGGGGCTCGTTTCCTATATCGCTTTAGTCTCCGTTGTTTTTTGGCAAGGCAATAATTGGTTTCCCCAAATGAACTCTTATTTTGGTCCGATGATTTTTCTCACTCTTTTCGCCGTTTCCGCCCTTATTTCTGCTCTAATTGTCGGTCGATACCCTTTTATTCTGTGGCACAAGAAGAAAAATGCTGAAGACTCCGTTAAGTTGTTAACATATACAGCTGGCTATTTAATTGGCTTTATCATTCTTGGCTTACTGATTCTTACTTTTTTGAACTAGGTTGTTTTCTATCCCATTTCGCTACTCTATGTTTTTTGAATCTTACTCCTGGATTAAGTTGAGGCTCGTTTAGACAAGTTTGTACCAACCAAGCAAAGTGTGCTAATTGGGATTGTGAGGCAATGATTAATTTACTGTTTTTGCCTATTTTTCTTAGTGCCGGTTGGTCATCATAGACATTCTTCCACCAATCAACAACATGTTCGTTGAAAAACTCAATAAACTCTTCATTTGTAAGGGATCTTTTTTCACCACTACTTTTTACAAACATGGCTTTTAATTCAATGAAGCCTAATCCACGATTTTCCTTCCAATGATAGTTTCGATAAAAATATTCCATCGCTGCGGTTGGATGAACTGCTTTATTAATTCTTTCTATATACTCTTCGTCATCAATTCTTGCTTTTAATTCACTCCCAATAACAGATCCCCAAAAACTATTAAGCTGCGCTTCTTTTTTGGATACCTCAATTGTTTCCTCAATTGTTTCTATTTCTTCTGGAAGTTCTAATTTTTCTCCCTCTCTTATTCTCACCGTCGTTGGTCTCCCCGCCTTAGGCTTAATATTATATCTATCATTAATAAACAAAATAAACTCCTGAGTTTCTTCCGTTGACAGATAAATATTGCGATCCCCAAGAAGCATTATGCCTGCTACTTTACGACCACGCACCTTGTTCCATTTATATGCAAGGCTGTTTGTTAAAGCTGCCCTCTGATATGGAAGCATCCTCCTCCCGTCATCGTGTTCAATAACCAATCCTATTTTTACTCTCGGTAATAAATATTCACCCTCGTGTTCAATCCACAACTCATTATCTTTATCCATAAGTTGTTTCACAACTGGATATCGCTCTAACACTGAAGAAAACCTGACTTCTAGAAGATTATCGCCTTTTTTGTGATCTGGTGTCATACACTTTCAGGCTCAAGAGTTGGCCACCTATTAATTGGTTCGGTTGTTAATGTAAAGGCAGATTTGCCCTTTAATTTTATTCCCCCTTCACTATTAATAAAGTTAAGTAATCCAATCACTTCCCCTTCTGACAACATCATCTCTAGTCCACTAACCTTTCTCCCAACATCTTGTTTTCCTATTTGCCTAGCCCACTTTTTAGTTATTTTTCCAAATGGCTGGCTTATTTTCCTCATTCCTTCTTCTGTCCATTCATTGCCACAAAACAATGCTTTTAGATTCTTTTTACTGGTTCTGGGTACACCCAATGAGTCCTTTACCCATAACTTATTGTTCTTTAGTAAAGTGCCAACAGCAGGATGGGCTTTTACCAATCCTTTTTTAATTTCCCCATTAACCCTAAAGTTTCCCTTCAGGTCAAATAATAAAGGCAATATTACTAAAGGTTTTACATTTTCAAATAGTTCGGGACCAGCCTCCTGAACCAACAAATCAAGTATGCTCATACTAATTTCTGTATTTGCATCAAAAAAACCTCGAATATCTCCTTTGTCGATAATTCCCAACATTATCCCTTCACAAACTTGTTGAGCTTCAATATTGTTTATTGTTTTGGAGACCTGCCATAATTGGGCAATTAAAATCATTTCTTGGCTTTTTGAACCAGTAATTTCTCGTTCAACCTCCTCCGTTAATTGCTGAAGCAATTCTTGTTGACGAAGACTCGACTTACTAAAAACAGCAAGTGACTGCTCAAAACTCCCTTCTTCTTTTGATGCCATATTGTTTTGGCAGGTGCAGCATTATACCCTCTCTTGTTCTTTCCTGTCTAGGCTCAGAGGTATTCCCTTAATTGCCTGGACCGCATTGGATGCCGAAGCCTTCGAAGCGCCTTACCCTCGATTTGTCTTATTCTTTCCCTTGTAAGTCCAAATTTTTCTCCCACCTCCTCAAGTGTGTAAGAACGGCCATTTTCTAATCCAAACCTCAATCTTAATATTCTTCTTTCTCTGGCACTAAGTGTATTTAAAACCTCTTCAATTTTTTCTGAAAGTAAACCATGATACGTTACTTCTGCAGGTTGTGGAGCATCTTCATCCTCAATAAACATACCCAGTTCGGAATCTTCATCATCGCCAACAGGCGATTCAAGAGACAATGGCAACCATGAAACTTGAAGCATCCATTGCACCATTTTTTCTTTTATATCCAACTTTTTGGCTATTTCTTCTACTTTTGGTGGACGACCCAATTCTTGTTCTAATCGTCTTATTGCCTTATACATATAACGAAGGCGATCGATCATGTGTACTGGCACTCGAATTGTTCGACCTGTATCAGCAATTCCGCGAGTAATTGTTTGCCTTATCCACCAGGTAGCATAGGTAGAAAACCTAAACCCTCGGCGATAATCATATTTCTTTACAGCTTTCATCAGCCCCAAGTTTCCTTCTTGAATAAGATCTAAAAATGGCACCCCCCTGCCAATATATCTTTTGGCAATTGAAACAACCAATCTTGTATTCGCATTCACTAAGTGCGCACTCGCTGCCTCTGCGTCTGAAATTATTAACTCTAATTCAGGCCCTTTTTCTTTCAAGCCTCGGCCAGATAACTTATTCAGTTCTTTTTCAGCCATTGTCCCTCTCTCAACTCTTTTGGACAAATCAATTTCCTCTTGTGAATTCAGCAATGGTACTCTTGCCATTTCTTTTAGATAAAGACCTACTGCATCAGTTGTTTCTCCCCTTGGCGTCTTTACCTCCATAATCTTTCCTCTTGTAAACCAGTCATCAGAAATTCCAAAATCCGCCTCCAGATCTGAATCCTCGTCTACCACTTCACCCGCCAACTGAAACTCTAGTTCTATTTTTTCTTGAACTCGTGCTTCAACCTTTTTAATACTAGTCCCTGAAAAATATCTTTTATTTGTAATTGCTAATTTCTCACTGTTTTTCTCAATCAATCGAAGCAGCAACTCGATTTCAAATGCTGAACAAAACACCTCATCGCTGAATCCGATAATAATAGTGCCTAGTCTTGTTTTCGTTTCTTCTTCCCAATCCGCTAGAACTTCACTAAAAAGATGAGGGACTGCTCCTTGGTCATCTTTATCTTCAAATCCCTTCATTTTAAGGAGAGGGAGTATGTTTTCTATTGGAGTAAAACGCTCATCAGTATAGGGATCGGTATACCAACATTCAGGGTTGCTAAATAATTTGTGTACCGCGGGGTATTCTTCGAGCAAATCTATCCTTAGGTTTCTGACTTCAAACCCGATTGTCTTATTTTCTTGCTGTTCAAGAGACATAATAACAGATGGGGAGGCCAATCATATATTACCAAATCACCATTGACTAAGGTTAGCCAAAAACTTGAGATTAATTCAGGCTAATGTAGTTCAAAAAAAATCAGTATCATTAATATTAACCAATGAACTACCCCCAAGGGCTGGAAAAAAGAATAGATCCCTAGAGCCATCAAACCCACTATATTAATTACCAACTTTTTGTTGACCAACTGCTTAACACTGTCAACTAACCAGAGTGTGAATAATAATAGGCCCACTGAGCCTGACCAAAGCAGCAAGTCAATTAATAAATTATGACTTCTGTCTATTATCAGATTGTGTAACGGTAGATTAGTTTTTTTGTAAATCTTTTCGTATACAAATTCTCCGCTCTCTGCACCAAAGCCAACTAAAGGTTTTTCGATAGCTGATTCGAGACCCAGCTTCCAAATTAAATGTCTGCTTTCGAATGAAAAATCCCGATTTTGTAGCACTAAATACGTGCCAAGCATCAACAGTGCTCCAAAACAGGCAAACACAGTTTTTAACGAAACAGCTTTCTTCTTTAATAGTTTCGTGCTTACTAGTACAAACAAAAATATAACTTGGCTTGTAATAGACTTTGTAAAATAAAGCGCGACAGCAATTAATAGAAGAGGTATGCTTCCGGTTAATAGAATTGATCCAGTTGCTAAAAAAGAAGCGGCTGCGTTTGGTTCACCCAACGTACCAATCGGGGCTGAGTCTAATAAAAAGCGAGGGTAGGTTGCTCCAAATATTTTTTGAAATATTATTATTAGTGCTTGAGCTCCAACAACCACAATTAAACCCTTTTTAAATAGCTCTTTTTGAGAATTAGACAATAAGGCAAAAGTCTTTCCCACAACCCATAATGCAAAGAAAAACAACACTCCTTGATGTCGGTAGCTTCCTCCTAATATAGATCCGATTGGATGGGGCCCCTTAAGGCTGGCAGTGAATAAAACTACTAACCACAAAAAATACAAAAAATCCGCTCTAATAAATCTATAATAGCCCTTTTTATATAATCGCCCAATCCAATACACAAAAAGGAAAAATGAACCAATGGTAAACCATACGATTTTGGCTCCTTCAAAGATATTATTGACAAAAACAAACGGAAACAATAATAACCAGAAAATATAGATATTTTTTATTAAAAATTTCACCTAATGATCATTGACCTTATTCCAGATTATAGTTTACTATGAAAATAGCGTGGCAAAGTTATCATTTAAGTATAAATCTCTTCCAGTAAAAACCAAGCAGATTCTTCTTCTTGGATTAGTTTTAGCCTTAGTTGTTGCCCTTCCTTTATTTATCTGGGCAATTATGACTCAACGGTTTGACATCCGAAAAAGGGCGGCCACTGGTGAACCAACATGTACAAGAATTGCCCCCACCCTTACCGCTTCTTCACCCAGAACTAAGTATGGCAATCCTGGCGATATCCTATTTTGGACACTTGACATAACAAACAACGATTCCTACCTTTGTCCGGCTACAATCTTTAATTTTAGCATCGATAAACCCAGCAATTGGGATACTTTCCTAGGTACAAACAGTTACCAAGTTGGCCCCCAAACTCTAACAGCAGGGCAATCAACGACGATCTATGGCTTAAACGTCACTTCACCAACCGAAAACTATATTGTTGGCCCCCAACCCATCACCGTTCGAACCTCCACTCTTGAAGGAAATATACACACAGTTTCGACTACCGTTACTTACAATCTTGTCGAAGGCTCACTTCCAACACTACCCCCATCACCAACACCAATTGGAATAGCAGATGAATGTAGTGTTTGTGGGGGTGGAACAGACATACGGTGTGTTGAAGGGTTATTCTGTGATATCCATATTGTCTCTGAACAACCAGTCCCAGGACAGACAGGAATCTGTGTCAAACCTGATGGATCGTCAATTTGTGCTAGCCCAACTCCTGTACCTACCCCTTTGAAAATTGGGGTTAGAGTCAAGTTTGCAGGTGTTGATGATGGATCTGCTGAAGGTGCAAAGGCAACTCTCCGGTTTGTCAGCGGAGCCTTAAATTACTTAACGACTCCATTTGAGTTCACTCATTGGAATAACGGACTATATTACGCTTTAGTTCAACCCTCTTTTTATCCTTTACTCACACCCGATGGTGACGGAACAGGATACACAATATATGTAAAGGGTGAAAAGCACGTTGCCAATAAATATTGCATTTGGAGTGGACAAACTGGTCCTTGCCAAGGAAGTGGCAATATCACCATTCCCGGTCCCGTGGAAACAGCTGAACCTACTTTCTTCTTTTATAACTATCCTCTCGAACCTGGAGATTTACCTCCTCAAGATGGTAGAGTCGATCAGAGTGACTTTTTAATGTTGACTGAATTAATGGGCAAGTTGTGCTCTAACTTAACAGACGTTGAAAAGGTAACAGCCGATCTTGATTACAACGGTTGTATCAATGTCCGTGACGCTTTCTTACTCAGAAAAACCCTTGAAACTAGGTATGACGATTTCTAAGCTTTTCAAATCAGTACTATTTTCACTTGCCATTTTTATGGCTGCTTTACTAGTGGCAAACCCAGTATCTGCCGCATCAAGACTTTATTTTGAACCCTCTTCAGTAACGGCCGTTAAAGATCAAGAGTTTGATGTTAACTTGAAAATTGACACCGAAGGATCAAGTGTGTTTGGTACCGATGCTGCTCTTAATTACCCAGGAAGTGACATTACCCTTGTAAGTGTTAATAAGGGAGACTTTTTTAGTGATCTAACCTATGCTAGTAGCACCACTGGACTTTTGGAAGTACACGCCTTTTTCTCTAGTTTGTTTGACGTCAAATCAGGTAGTGGAACAGTGGCTACCTTAAAGTTTAAGGCCCTCAAGGATTCTGATTCAGGTGTAATTGATTTTACTTGTACAGGTTCAGAAACACAGATAATCGACAGCAATGGCTCAAATATACTTTCCTGTTCTAGTGTAGGCTCTGCCACCATTACTTACACTTCTTCTGGAAACGGTGGAATTGATCCAGTCATAGGTGATCCAAACAGTTGTGGTGGCACTTGTGGCTCTAATAATAATTGTAAGGAGGGTTTATATTGTTATTCCGGATTTTGTCGAAATCCTTCTTGTTCTGACGACACTGATTGTAATTGCTCAACAGCGGCAGCCACGGTAACACCAAAATCTACCCAAAGCCCAATTTTCATTACTACTGGTAGCACTGAAACAGGTGGGGGCGATATTGATGACGCCAGCCCAACACCCCAAATTGTTGATCTAGCGACCGAAGAACCCGAAGACTCGCTAATTATTGAAACCGATGACCAGACAAACAAACCTGATTTAATTGATCTCATTTGGCCATATATAGCGATCGTTGCCGGAATTATCTTTATCATAGTTCTAGCTAAAAAGGTGTTTAAGAAAAAAGAACCTCCAATCATGATGCCACCAACTGAGGGTCAAGGAGGAACAGATACACAAACTTCTGCTCCTACCGTTAGTCATGGTATTGATGCTCCCATGTCCCAAGTAGAAGCAGAGGATCAGTCTCAACAAAATATATCACCACCACCACCTAATCCTACTGGTATACAAAACCCAGAACCGGCTCAAGAACCACAGGCTCCTTCCACACCTGAACCTCCACAGACAGATTACTCGGCTTAAGTGGCAGATATTGCACTTATTTGATAAAATAATAACGGTGATGAACACATGATATACAAATTATTCTTGAGAGAGGAGGCGATTATTCGTGGTAATAGTCAAAAAGAAGAAGGGCGAATCCGAAGACAAGCTCATCTCTCGATTCAAAAAGAAGATCATCTACTCAGGTCTGATTCCTGAAATTAGAGAAAGAGATCGGTTTAAGTCAAAGGCTGAGAAGAAGAAAGAAAAGAAAGCCCGCGTCAAACATCAAATAGAACTCGAAAAGAAAAGAAATTATTAAGAGTTATTTTTCAGGAAAGTTTTGATAAATTGTTTTCTGTGGAGATCGCTTGCTCCGTGTTTTAGTATTGCCTGGCGATGAACCGCAGTTCCATATCCTTTATTGCTGTACCAACAGTACTTGCTGTATTTATCGTGTCTCCCAAGGTTTTTCATTAGACTATCTCTATACACTTTGGCAATAATTGAAGCCGCAGCGATGGATATGCTTTTTCTGTCTCCACCCTTAATTGCCAACTGCTTTTCACCCGAATGTGAATACTCATCAATGTGATTCACTGATTTGTGAATAGAATGATAACCCCGAAAATACGGGACATTAAAGCCATCTATGAGTAAATAATCTACCCTGCAATCATTGCTTTTCACACTACTAGTAATAACCCTGCGAAAACCCGAATGGATTGATTTATGAATTCCAGATTTGTTTACGTGTTTGACGGGTACTTCCTCAATTTTCCAATGGTGTGCCTTTTCCTTTATCCACCTATCTGCCTCTTCTCTTTGCTTGGCTGTTAGCCTCTTTGAATCATCTATTTTAATTTTTCTTGGGGAGACTTCCCTATCAAAAACAACACAGGCCACAACGGCCGGTCCCGCAAAACTTCCCCGCCCTACTTCATCTAGCCCTGCCACTAACTTATATCCCCTATTCCAAAAGTGTTTTTCGAAAGAAAAGTTAGGTAGTTGGTATGATTGATTCATATTTTTTCAAAACGTCTTTCATGGTAGCCCATGCCGCAATAATCGAGGAACCGGCAAATTCAAAATGTCTTTTTTGTAAAAATAAAACTACGGGTTTTGTATTGAATAATCGCTCAGCGGCTTCTTCACCCAATATAGCTCTATTTTCTTCTTTCTCATCCTCCCTGCAACCATTAAGTAATATAGCTGCAGTTCTAGCGGGAGCCAGATAAGGTTTGACTCGAGGAATTGTTAAAAATTCCTCAGCTACACTTTTCACTAATAAGTTAGATATTGCACAAGCTTGAAGTGGTGTTCTTGCAGTGTCTTTTCTAAACCCCACATGTCCCATTATAATTTCAAGCTGGGTTACCGCTCTTTCAAGGGCCCATCTGGTTACCTCTCGTTCATAGATCAACCGATGTAAATTGCTGTTGTATTTTTTTCTTATGAGTCCATTAACTGTTAATCTTCTAACTCCGGCCATATAAGCCGCCCGAAGCCTAATTCTAGATATCATTGGATTAACCTTACCTGTACTGTCTTCCTGAGCCGCCCTTGCCAACATATCTTTCATTTTCTTTTTATTGGGATCTTTTGGATTAATTAGCTCTTTATCTTCTAATAAGATTGCGATCTCTAGAGATAAATCAACTAAATCTTTGTTTTTCATGTTTTTATGAATAAATACATTGGCCAATTCATCTGCTTTAACAACAACGCTCATAGCTTGACCGGCTTCTTTTCCAATTACATCTTCTCGAGACTGGTACCCCTCCAAAATGTGACACTGTTGTCTTATTGCTGTTTCAACGCCGCTATCCACCCCACTAAACAACAACTCGACCACTGGAACATCGACCGTTCTTGGAAGGTGCCGCAAATACTCTCTTTCTTTGTCAGTTGGAGATAAAACTCTATGTGGATGATTGCTGATACTAACAAGTTGCCTGTGACCTCCTGCTTCTATAGTTTCTCTAACCCGCCATCTGGTTGTATAAATATTCCCTACCCCATCAATTCTGACATCTCCTGGCTCTGTCTTTTCGCTTATTGATTGCAATTTTTGAAGTCTGTCATATTCTGGTGTGATCCGAACTATCTTAACCGCCCTATCTAACCCCGCGATAATGCGTTCAGCCGCGTCGCCTGACCATTTATCTCGATCCAGCTCAATGACCATTTCCAGCCATTATACATATTCTTACAAGCAACTTGTGATCAAATTGCCAGTTTGCTACAATACACTCTAGCGTGGAGAAAGTGACAACCTATCTAAAAGAGGTGAAACTTGAACTCTCCAAAGTCACCTGGCCTAAAAGGGAACAGGTAATTAAACTCACACTAGTGGTATTCATTATCTCAGCAATAGTAGGAGTTTATGTCGGAGTGCTTGATTTCCTGTTCACTAAAACGCTTGAATTAATTATCTCAAAATAATATGGGAAAGAAATTAAAACCAAAAGTTGTTAAACCAGTAAAAAAGGTAAAGACCAAAAAAACTGAAACCTCCATTGAAGAACGCGGCACTGGAAAGAAAAAAATTCCGGGTCATATTGTCATTACCAAAACAGATGACAAAAATGCCAAGTGGTATGTTGTTCATACAACCAGTGGACATGAAGTTCGTGTTTCAGAAACCTTGAGACAAAGAGTTGAATCAATGAGTTTAACCGATAAAATCTTCGAACTTTTAGTTCCCACCCAAGACAGAGTTATTATTCGTTCTGGCAAGAAAGCAACTATTAAGGAAAAGATTTTTCCAGGCTACATGCTGGTTAAGATGATCCTGGAGGACACTGTTTGGTTGGCGGTCCGTACCACCCCAGGTGTCACTGGTTTCGTTGGTGCCGGCAATAAACCAACTCCCCTTTCTGGATCCGAAGTAGGTAATATCCAAAAATTCGTATCAGCTCCAGCCAAAAGATTCAAGACCAAATTCTCTGTTGGTGAAGCAGTCAAAATTACTGACGGACCATTCTCAGATTTTCTAGGAACCATTAATGAAATTGATGATGAAAAGGGACGAGTTAAGGTCCTTGTTTCTATCTTTGGAAGAGAAACTCCGGTTGAGTTGGACTTTTTGCAAATCAATAAAGTTTAATTGAGTGCTGAGATAAAAAGACAAAAAGTTAAATCAGAAACCACTCGAAAAGAGGGCTCCACAACTATTTATACAAGAATTTATAAAACTCCTTCCAAAAAAACTCTCCTGCATAAAAAGTTTGTTAAACCTTTGGCTGATAAAATAATCGCTCCAATAATCAAAAAGGCTTGAAAAGTCATGTTCAAAAAGGTTTAATAAGGGTAATGGAAACCAGGGACATACCTGTTGAAGAAGCACAGAAACAGATGAAGGTAAATCGGGCTAGGGTTAAAGAAGAAAAGGGTAAATTGGCAAATCTACTTGGAAAGGTTTTTGGAAGAAGTAGGGGTGACTCTGTCGATAAAAAAAATGAAAGAATGGCTCAGATGTCTGATGTAACGAAAAGTACCATTGGCGAATCTTCAGAAACACAAAAAGCTTTTCAGAAAGGTGTGGAAGAAGGGGCAAAGGAATCGTAAACATTTACTTCAGAACATATTCTTGATAGAATACTGGTCACTTCGATATATTGTCGAGGGAGGCTGAAAGCCGAATAGATATAAACGCGCTTTCGGTGCGTTTTTTTATTGAATACATATATGGCAAGTAAACCCGTTAAAACAACAGTAAAAGTGACCATTAAGGCCGCTGAGGCATCTCCTGCGCCCCCATTGGGACCAATCTTGGGTCAGCATGGGGTAAACATTATGGAGTTTGTCAAACAATACAATGACCGCACAAAAGATTCAAAGGGTCAGGTCGTACCTGCAGTCATCACTATATATGAGGATCGAAGCTTTGAATTTGAACTCAAAAAAGCCCCTGTTTCGGCCATGATCAAGAAAGAGCTTGGATTAGATAAAGGATCTGGTGAGACTCCCCGAGTAGAAGCTGGTGAATTATCTCAAGAACAGTTAGAAAAAATAGCTACAGAGAAAATGGAAGACTTGAATACTGATGATATAGAGGCCGCTAAAAAAATTGTTGAAGGAACAGCCAAATCAATGGGAGTTAAAGTAGGAAATAAATAATATGGGAAAAACAAAAACAGCTTTTATATCGGAAACTGATGAAGGTGCTGCCAAAGAAAAAAAATCTTCTAAGCAATTATATGAAGAGAAAAGATTAAAACAATCGGCCGAAGGCAAAAAGAGCTCTCAAGAAGACAAGAAAAAAGATCAAGTCGGGAAAATGGGCATGAAAGGTGGAGAGCGAATAGCAACCGTTGATGCAGGCCCTATCATCACAGATGAAGAATTAACCCCCTCAGAAGAAACTAAAAAAGCGAAAGGCCCTAAAATCAGAGGCAAAAAATACAAGAAAGCAGAGTCTCTCGTAGACAAAGAAAAAGCATACCAGTTAGCTGACGCCATTAAATTAGTTAAGGAAACTTCAATCAGCAAGTTCGATGGTACAGTCGAGATGCATCTTGTTGTTAAAAAAGTAGGAACATCTACTCAAATTGAACTTCCCCATTCAACTGGCAAAGTAAAAAGAGTAGAAATTGCAGATGAAAAAACAATTCAAAAATTAAAGTCTGGAAAAGTAGATTTTGATGTTCTTTTATCAACAGCTGAAATGATGCCAAATCTAGTCCCCTTCGCCAAAGTTCTGGGGCCAAAAGGAATGATGCCAAATCCAAAAAATGGCACTCTTATTAAAGACAAAAAGGAAGCCAAGAAATTTGGAGGGAATTCAATCACTTTAAAGACTGAGAAGAAAGTACCTGTTATTCATGCGTCTGTTGGAAAGGTAAGTCAAAAACAAACAGAGCTTAAGGATAACGTTACGGCTGTAATTGAAGGAGTTGGATCAAAACAAATTATTAAAGCGGTTCTTACTTCTACCATGGGACCAGGAATTAAACTTCAAGTGGGAAAGTAATTCTAGAAAGAGGTTTCCCTGGCTGGCTGGCTCAAAGAAAACCTCTCTCTTTATTGTAAAGCATTTTATTCAATTATTAATGTGTGTCCTCTTCTTCGTTGATTTTTCTTTCCATAATCCTCGAGAACTATAGCCCATAACCAAGCCCTTTACTATGAGTTAAAACATCCTTGACTCTTGTTGCACAAAAATTTAGGATTTAGTTATGGGTGAGAACGCTAATGAAGGCGCAGACACTTCAACAACAACTCTCAATCAAAAAGAATGGGTTGTAGCTGAACCAGGCAAATCAGCACCTCCTTTCATAAAACCAAGTAAAGAGGAGCAGAGAATCCAAAAAGATACAGAAAAGAAGATTGCCACAATGGAGAAAGGTAATATTGCTCGTTGGAAAAAACAATCAACTGAGACAAAAGAGCAGCCCGACAAGAATCTGTTTATAAGAAGACGCGATGATCAGCAAGCACTCAACATAGGAATTAGCAGTGGCGAGCAGCAACTGGTAAATGTTAGCGGTGCAGCGGGAAGAATAGCCGAGCATAGGCGTGAAGGGGCTTCTAATGTTCCTTTAAAAATTGCAGAAAAGCTCCCAATTGGGGCTACTATTAGCATCGCACTAGAGGTAGGAAATCCTGAAAAACACTTCTTAGTAATTGAACCTGATAAAACATCAGCTTTTGACCCCAATGATTATCCTAACACGGTGTGGGTAAAAGAAGTTAAACCACCCGAACTGGCCCAAGATAATCCATACCACTACTCCGTGAAGAACTTACCGTACACTAAAGACACCAAAAAGCAATTTAACGGGGCCGGAATAATTATTGATTGACTATTTTTCCCTCTTTGATATAATTTCCTTGTCCGAAGACAGTACGCATACAAATAAGCCGTGCCGAGGCAACCTCTAATAAGGCGCCTTGGGCGTCTTTTTTAATGGTCTTCAGGAATAAAGAAACAAATAAAATGAAAAAATCAGAAAAACCATTATTTATTGAGAATCTGGCTGAAGTATTGAAAGCGGCTAATACGGCTATTTTAGTTAACTACTCAGGCATGAGCGTCAAGGCTCAGCAAGAACTCAAAAAGAGGCTTCGTGAAGTCGATGCCAAAATGAGTGTGTCCAAAAACACTCTTCTAAAACTTGCCACCAAGAAAGCTGGACTTGATGAAAAGTCCTTAACTGATGAGGTTCTTTTTGGTCAAACAGCGATTGTTACAAGCACTGAAGACCCTATTTCCCCATTACAAGTTATTGCCAAATTTACTAAAGAATTTGAAGTTCCCGAAATGAGAGTTGGGTTTGTAGAGGGTTCATTTCAAAACAATGAATCACTTTTAAAGTTATCAAAACTTCCTGGTAAAGATGCCTTGTTTGGTCAAGTTGTTGGGGCAATTGCTGGACCCGCATATGGATTAGTCGGAACCTTAAATGCCAATTTACAAAAATTAATTCATGTATTAACTCAAGCTAGCCAAAAGGCCCCTGGCCCTGAGGCTGAATCGAAAGGTGGTGAGTAATATGGCAGACAAAAAAAAGGAAACAAAAAAATTATCAAAAACCGTTGAAAAAATTGTGGAAGACGTGGCTAAACTATCAGTTCTTGAACTTTCAAGTCTAGTTGACGCCTTACAAGAAAAATTAGGAGTTTCTGCTATGCCAGTCGCGGCCGCAGCACCAGCAGGTGCAGACGCAACTGAAGAAGCAGGTGCAAATGCACCAGCAGGTAGCGCTAATCAAACAGTGGTAATGACTGGTATTGGTGAAAATAAAATAGCCGCCATCAAAGCTATTCGCGAAATCGATCAAAATATTGGTCTTAAAGAGGCTAAGGATATGACCGAAAGCTTACCGGCTGAAGTCTTAAAAGACGCAAAGGCAGAAGATGCAAAAGAAGCTTCTGAAAAACTTAAAGCCGCTGGTGTAACAGTTGAGCTTAAGTAACGCACTAAACCCACTAAATATTCAATGAAAAGAGGTGGGTTTTTGCGTGGAACAAAGGCTATAATAAGCACATGACTGAAAGTGCACCCACTACCCTAATCTCCGAAACACATCAAAACGCCGTTGAAAAAAAACTTAATCGGATGTACTGGACTGACAGACAGGCAAAACAAATTGGAGAATTTCTTCAAGGAAATGCGCCTAATAAATTAAATGACTCTAACCAAACTTGGAAAAATATTAAAGAGGAAACCGAATTTACTGGACTCGAAGTTATTCCCCTTCTCAAGAAGGCGAGACAATTTAGAGAGGATAGAATCACAAGAAAAAAAACTAGAAAAATAAATGATCCCAAAGATACGGAAGAGGTCGAATTTCAATACTCTGCACCAAAAAGATCTCTAGTAATACAACAAATAATTGAACCTGCTTTGAGAAAAGCAGGTATTTTTACTTCAAACGAGAGTCGAAGAATTGTGTCAGATAGTAGGACTAGACCAATAAAAAAGAAGGTTTTTTCGCAAACGGAAAAAAGGGGGAAGGATGTAACTAGCTTGGGATACCTACCACCCGACGAAGGAGGACCCGAAATCATTAATCTAATTAACCCACCCCCACCTGAGTCTACAAAAAATATTTCCGACTCTCGAGTTCGAAGAAGTTTGGCCCATGAAATCAACCACGAACTGCGTGCACTTACTAATAAAGCATATTGGAAAGGATTTGAAGAAAAAGCTAAGCAACAAGGACTCAAACAATCAATACATAAATCAAAAAGAAAGTATATTGGCGGCTTCCATGTGGGTTCAAACATGCAAGGATCTGAATCTCTCGGAGAACTATTTTCAGTTGTTGTGCATTTGAAAGCAAAAACAGGCAAAGAGCCTGTAATAGACGATCTAATTTCTGAAATTGAAAATAGATTTATAAAAAAACTAAGGAAGTTTGAAAAAGGTGTAATAAAATACGAAAATAGCGTACTGGAAGCGAAAGCGGCTGGAAAAGCTATTCCTGATGCCCCCCAAAACAGATATTTGGTTGCTAGACTAGCTTTCTTACATCACGCAAAACAACTTCAAGAACAAGGTTATGGTAAAGTCCCAGCCAGAGATTTGGTTGCCCTTTGTACATTTGGTTATACAAGTTTTGAGAAAGCACCATATCTTATTGAAGCAGGCATCCTCACTCAAGTTAAATATCAGAAAATGAGAGAGGTGATTCAAAATGTTGAAGAATGGTTGACCTCAAAAGATGAAAAAGGTTTTACTTTAAAAGACTCTCAAAATATTTAATAATTTCCTCCGCTGCGTTTACTTTGGCATATTTTTCCAATCCTGCAAATTGTGGCCCTCGGTTTACTTCAATCACATATGGCACTTTTGTGACTTCATGAATAATAATATCGACTCCAGCAATTTCCGATTTCATCACTTCGGAAATCTTCTCAGCCATTTTCTTAACCTCCAAGTTCTTTTTTAAATCAAATATTTCACCCTTGCCGCCAAAGCTAATATTGCTTCTGAATTCCCCTTCTTTAGTTGGCGTTCGCTTCATCGCCCCTATCGCTTTGAAGCCGATCGTAAAAACTCTCACATCGCCATCATTTGGAATAAACTCTTTAATTCTAAATGAATCTGACTGCTCATCCCCCTCAACAATTTTTTTGGCCTCTTCGTAATTTTCTACCTTGTGAACTCCCAAACCCCGATGTTGGTAAGAATTCTTGATAATCACTGGGTATTCAAACCCAAAAAGAGCTTTCTTGAGATATTTGTTGCTTAAGACAACCGTTGTTTTTGGAAAACAAATCCCCTCTTTCACTTGTTTTTCCAGTTCAACCGTTGGAGTGAAATATATTTTGTGGTTTGGATCAACCATTTTTTGCTCAACCACTTTTAGTCCATGCTTTTGTTGCCAGGTTTTACAGGCCAAATACCATTCCCATTTTCTTCTTCCTACTGTTAATAAGTAAATTAGATCAAAGTCAGATATTTTCTTATCAACGACTAAGGGTTCGAATTGGTTTTTTACGGCCCTAATTATGAGGTCATGACTTGAACAATTCTCAACAATATGCCCACGTTTCTGGCCTTCTTCCTTAAGCCGATTTACTTGACCACTTGTTACTTTTCCAATTATTAATATCTTCATTTTGTATTTTGTAAGGCGTGTTTTACAAACACTTTGCCAATGTTTTTACCAGTTGCTTCTTCCATACCTACAAACCCTGCCGTATGGTTAACTTCTAATATATATCGCTTTTTGTCTTTAGCTATTAGTATGTCTACTCCACCAATGCTCATTCCCACGGCTTTTAGGGATTTTATGGCCAATACCTTGTCACTCTCTGATAGGTCAAATGGCTCAACCGCTCCCCCAAGTGAGAAATTAGCTCTAAACTCGCCTTTAGCTGGGATCCTTTTCATTGTAAAAACGTCATCTCCAATCACTAGGCAGCGTAAATCGTGCTCATAATCTATGAATTCCTGCAATAAAAAGCCTTTTGCGGTTTTCCCTTCCTTTTCAACCTCTTCAATGGTTGAAGTTAATTCATCATCACTTCCTACCTTGTATACCCAAGCCCCTTTCCCCGCTCTTGTTGACTTAACAATCAAGGGATAACCGATTTCATTGGCAATTTTAGTGTAGTGGTCAAAATCTCTTGAATATGAGCTTTTAGGAATTGATATTCCGGCGATAGACAACTTGATAAGGTCGGTTACTTTATCGATTGAGTACTTATGTTCAATGAAGTTGTTATCAAATACCTTAATTCCTTTATTCCTCAGGCTCTCCACAATAACCGAGATTGGCTTCACAGCCGCAAATATTCCCCGAACAATAATGGAGTCAAATAACTCAGGATTGAATCCTTCTATGGCAAGTCCCTTTTCATCTAACACGAATTCAAATTCAGCTAAGTCAATGAGCTTGAACTCGTGACCCAGTTTCTCTACCTCCTCTTTTATCCGATCATTTTCAGATAATCCAGGAAGCGTTGTGATCAATGCAACTTTCATATTTGTTTTATCTTTTCTTCTGCTTCAAGTTTTTCTTCCACTGAAACCGAGGGGTCAATGAGCATTCCTTTCAAGTTTTTCCTGCCAATAATCACTGGAAATTTTAGGGTCAATCTCTTGGCAACTGAGGCTGGAGTCGTTATTTTTCTACCAGCTAGCCAAAAGGTTAAACTAATCACCCTTCTTTCCTCACTACCAAGAGAGCTTTTTACTTTCTTGGTCCACAAGATATTCTCTTTTTCCATTAAACCTAGTTCATCAGCCAACTTTTGACTGATTGATGTTCGCCATGCTCCTGTATCAATTTTGGCCCCAACCGATACTTTCTTTTTGTCTCTCGCTCTAATTCTAATTGTCTCAAAAGCCTTAATTGTCTTAATTCCCTCTTTTGCTTTTACTCGGTCAGAAAATCGTGCGGCAAAAAGAGCTTTTGCTATTTTAACACCATGCTCTGCGTCATGAACAATTAAATCTTCAACCCTTTCAAGTCGCTTTTTAAGGCCAGCTGCATTGGCAATCTGGATTTGTAAGCCCGGTAAATAATTTAGCTCCAGCACCATTGGGCCTCTTTCTGGGTGGAGAACTATATCTGCCCCCATATAGCCTAAGCCTGTTGCCTCTTGGCACCTTACAGCCATTTCCAACATCTTTGTCCAATTGGGTATTTTTATACCGTGAAGTTTACGTTTTGTGCCTGGTTTATGGCGAATATAGTCACCCTTCCAATATGCTTTAGTGGTAATTCCAGTGACGATATCGATCCCTACTGCAATGGCACCCTGATGTAAATTTGCTCGACCCCCCGACTCTTTGGTGGGAAGTCTTAACATTGCCATAACCGGAACTTTATTAAAAACAATAATTCGAATATCAGGAGTTCCTCGAAAAGCAAACTTACGAAATATTTTGTGACGGCCAACGAATTCTTCTATAAAGGCCATATCAGGAGAATTTCTCATTGAAAAAGCCCCTTCAAAAATGTCCATAATATGAAGAGCTAAGTCTTCTGGGGTGACATTTGTTCGTTTGGTTGTTACCCAGCCAGTGCCGTCTTTAGTCTTTTTCTTGATTACAATAATCCCCTCACCCCCAAGACCTTTATTGGGCTTTAGTGCAAATGAGGAAGGGAGTTTTTTCCAATCAAACTTATTGAGTTTTCTTACTGTTTTGAATTGAGCATAGATATCTGGAACAGGAATTCCAGCCTCTCTCAATATTTTTTTTGTCTTGAGCTTTGAAGTGGCTATTTTCTTTCCCACAAACGGATTGTATTTATACGAAAAAAGGCCAGCTCTGGCATTTAGTCCCAAGACAGATGATGTTTTTACCATATTAGAGTCCGCTTATTATAATTTAACTGGTGATCAATTTCCTAAAGCGCCAGTACTCTGCCAAGCGCAATCCAACGTATTTCCCCAGAAGGTAATTTGCAAAAGCCACCAACAAAAGATAACTTTCAGGATTCAAAAGGGCATAGTTCTGAAGCCCTTCAAAGGTCAAAAATGCATATGACACAAGGGCTAGTATGAGTGTTTCGGTCGTCAAATTAACGGCCACTTTAGCACTTTTTCCAAGTTGAACTTTTGAAAAATCTTCTGCAAGAAGGACTAGAATCAAAACAGAAAAGATTGAGACATTTGAAAGCTCTGGCCGATTAACGACTGGAGCTAGGAATAGAATCCCCAAAACACCTAAAACTACAAACCACAGCATAAGGGCCATTCTTGGTAAATATTGAAGTTTTATACTGGCTCTTCTCATCATAATTCGCATAAGCGTGGAGAAAGTAACAATTACTAGAAAAAGAAGAATTCCCATGATAGGACCCGTCGACAAAAATACAACTGACAAAGCCGCTGGTAAAAAGATTCCGAACCCCCTGAGGCCCACTACATGCCTGGCTGCCGCAATTATCATGGCTACAAATGGAAGAAGTAAAAGAAGAACAATGGTGTTGGTTGGTACCCCGGCGTCAACAGATCCACGAATTGCATGTTTAATCGGATTTAAGGGCCAAGCGGGGCCCACTACTTGTTCTCTAAGCAGTTTTTCCAAAGGACCTACTGTCTCTTCTGTTATCTGAGTCAAGTCAGGCCTAGGAGTTGGCTCAGGACTTGGGCTTGGTAATTCTGTAGGAGTTGGTGAAGGAATTGAAATATTACCTTGTGCCAATAAAACAGTTGAGCTAATAAAAAAGCTCAAAAAAGTAGCAAGTGAGAAAACAACAACAATCACGACTCGTCGCTTAAACATATCTTAATATTAGATGGGGAAAAGATAACTTGGCAAGGGTGATTATTAATATTCAGTCAAACTGCCACATCTTCGAGAGTCAGACCTTTTAAGATTAAGGGGCTACTTCTTTCCATCTGATAGCAGCAGAGGTTAGGTCTCTTGGGAAAGTTAGAACCATGTCAGGAGCATATTCAAATAATTCAGCGGGGGTTTCTGAGTTGTCTGTTAGG